>Ga0209060_10000367_pt1 | contig 90191 bp, 81 predicted proteins | sample Coa_R1_8_FD_187155 | JGI IMG/M metagenome (GOLD analysis project Ga0209060, IMG submission 187155) | Surface soil microbial communities from Centralia Pennsylvania, which are recovering from an underground coalmine fire - Coalmine... | ecosystem: Environmental > Terrestrial > Soil >... | reverse complement strand
AGCCGTCGCCGCAGCGCTTTGCGCGGCAGCCGGCTTCCGCAGTCGATCCTCGCCGAGCCGACGAGGTGATCGAGTAAGCCTTTCGCAATGCGGCAATTGGCGGTGCCCAGAGTCCGTTCAGGGTCATTTTCGACCGATTCAACGTGCCTTTGCGATGTCCGGGCATCCCGAAAGCGGACATCGGGACCGCTGGCGTTACACGCGCTAAGTGACCGCAAGGACGTGGGAAGGCCAGGCGAATTAGGCCTTATTCGGCGGCGACGCGCTGCACTTGCCATTGTGCGATGAGCGCGCGCAGCGACGCCGGCTTGACCGGCTTGTTGAGAACGTGCGCGCCTTCGGTCCGGGCTTGATCGCGGATGTGCGCCGAGCGGTCGGCCGTGATCACAATGGCCGGTATGTGCCGGCCGGCGCGGCCGCGCAGTTCAGCGATTGCCGCAATGCCGTCGCCGCCATCGAGGTGATAATCGACCAGAAGGCCGTCCGGCTCCACTTGGCTCGCCGCCATGGCGGCCAGCGCTTCGGGCAAATCCGCAGCGATCAGCACCCGGCAGCCCCAGCCGCCGAGCAGCCTCTGCATGCCGTCGAGAATGGCGCGTTCGTTGTCGATGCACAGCACCACCGTGCCGGCGAGGCTGCCCGCCTCCGGCTGCAGCACGCGTACCGCGCGCGCTTGAATAATGGCGCCCGAGGCGCGCGGCACTTCGACGGAAAACCGCGAGCCGCGGCCCGGCGCCGATTGCAACACGACCTCGCAAGCGAGCACGCGGGCGATGCGCTCGACGATCGACAGGCCGAGCCCGACGCCGCGCGCCACGCGGGCGCCGTGGTCGAGCCGATGAAACTCCTTGAACACCGCGCGACGCCGCGATTGCGGAATGCCGATGCCGGTGTCGCAGACGTCGATGCGCAGCCGCGAACCGCGCCGCCTGCAGCCGACCAGCACGCGTCCCGACGGCGTATATTTGATGGCGTTGGAGACGAGGTTCTGCAGGAGCCGCCCGAGCAGCCGGCGGTCGGAGCGGATGGCGAGCGAGCAGGGCATGACCACGAGGTCGAGGCCCTTCTCGCGGGCGAGCGGCGCGAACTCGACGGCGAGCCGCTGCAACAGATCGTCGACGGCGAATTCGGAAAATTCCGGCCGCATGGCGCCGCTGTCGAGGCGCGAGATGTCAAGCAGCGCCGCGAAAATCTCTTCGACCGCTTCCAGCGAGGCGTCGATGTTTTGTACGAGCTCGCCGTCCTCGCCGGCGCGCTGGCGCTCGATCAGGCTGGTCACATAGAGCCGCGCGGCATTGAGCGGCTGCAGAATGTCGTGGCTCGCCGCGGCGATGAAGCGGGTCTTCGAGACGTTGGCGTCGTCGGCCGCGGCCTTGGCGCGGTGCAGCTCGGCATTGAGCCGGGTCAGCTCCTTGGTGCGCTCGCGAACCCGGCGCTCCAGCGTGGCGTTGGCCCGTTCGAGCGCTTCGGCGGCCTCGACGCTCGGCGTGATGTCGGTGAAGGTCGTGACCAGCCCGCCGTCCGGCATGCGATTGGCGCGCACTTCGATCACCAGGCCGCGTTCGCTCAAGCGCTCCAGAAACGGCGCATCCTCGGCGGTGTATTTGGCGAGGCGCTCGGCCACGAACGCGTCAATGTCCATCGCTCCAGCGCCGCTGTGCCGGGCGATGTGGCGCACAATGTCAGACAGCGGCACGCCGACCGAGGTCAGCTCGTGCGCCAAATCGAACAGCTCGCCGAATTGCCGGTTCCAGCAGACCAGCGCCAGATCCTTGTCGAACACCGCGATGCCCTGGCGGACCTGATCGAGCGCGGTCTGCAGAATCTCGCGATTGTAGTGAATCGCCGCGCTGGCATCGTCGAGCAGTTTTAGCGCCGCCTTGGTCGACAGCGCCCGCTTGCGCAAGAGCAGCGACAGCACCAGCCGCGACGAGGCCGCGCCGATGGCGGACGCCAACAGATATTCGCCGTGCTGCAGCAGCGCAATGTCGGCTTCGGAGCGCGGCTCGAGATCGATGCGGCGCGCCGCAGCAAAATTTTTGAAAGACTCTCTGGTGCGCTGTTCGCCGAGGTAGCGGGCGATGGCGGCGATCAGCTCTTCGACCGACACCGAAGCGCGGCGCAGCCGGAACGACGAGGGGCGCGGCACCCGAATCGGCGCTAGCGCCGATGGCACGAACATGTCGGCCTGCACGCTCTCGATCGCCAACGGCCGGCGGCTCAGCGAGCCAATGATGTAGCAGGCGAGATTGGCGGCGAGGCTGAGCAGGACGCCGTGCACGAGCGGCGGCAGATCGAGCCCGAACAGCGCCTGCGGCCGCAGCGCCGCCAAACCCCACGGACCCTCGGCCAGCATGTGCGCGTTGACGAGGCCGACGTCGGAAAAGCTCGGCAGCAGCAGCGTGTAGAACCACACCGCGATGCCCGCGCTCATGCCGGCGATGGCGCCGCGCGCGGTGCCGCGGCGCCACGCCAATCCGCCGAAGAACGCCGGCGCGAATTGCGCAATCGCGGCGAATGAGAGGAGCCCGATCGAGGCCAGTTGCGCCTCGCCGGCGAAACGATAATACGCGTAGGCCAGGAACAGGATGACGAAGATGGCGAGGCGGCGGGTTTTCAGAAGCCGCGCGCCGGCGTCGCTCGCGCCGCTCGCACCGCCGGTGAGCAGCGCGCGGCGCTTGAGCACCAGCGGCACCACGATGTCGTTCGACACCATGATGGCGAGCGCCACCGATTCCACGATCACCATGGCGGTCGCCGCGGAGAGGCCGCCGACGAACGCCACCAAGGTCATCAGCGGCGATTGCGCGTCGAGCGGCAGCGCCAGCACGAACATGTCGCCGCCGAACCGGCTTTGCGGAAAATTCAACAGGCCGCCGAACGCGATCGGCAGCACGAACACGTTGATCAGGACCAGATAAAGCGGAAACAGCCAGGCGGCACGGCGGATTTCGGCTTCGCTGCGGTTTTCCACGACGCTGACGTGAAATTGCCGCGGCAGCAGCACGATCGCAAACAGCGACAGCGTCGTCATGGCGAGGAAGCCTGCGAGCTGCGGCGGCTGCGTCAGCACCGCGGCGATCTGCGGCCACGCCAAGGCGCGCGCGAACAAGTCGAATGGCCCGTCGAACATCACGAACGTCACGAACACGCCGACGGCCAGAAATGCCACCAGCTTGACGATCGATTCGGTGGCGATCGCCAGCATCAGGCCGTCCTGGTGCTCGGTGGCGTCGATGTGGCGGGTGCCGAACAAAACCGCGAAGGTCGCCATGAACAGCGCGATGAACAGCGCGCTGTCGCCGAGCATGGGCAGCGGCGCGCCGCCAAGCCCGCCGCTGCCCATGATGGTGCCGACCGACGACGAGACGGCTTTGAGCTGCAGCGCGATGTAGGGAATCATGCCGACGATCGCGATCAGCGCCACGGTGGCGGCGACCGCCTGGCTCTTGCCGTAGCGCGCCGCGATCAGATCGGCGATCGAGGTGATGTTCTGGCCCTTGGCCAGCCGCACGATGCGCAGGATCAGCGGATAGCCGAGGCCGACCATGAGGATCGGACCGATATAGATGGCGAGAAAATCGTAACCGGTGCGCGAGGCGAGCCCGACCGAACCGAAAAACGTCCACGACGTGCAGTAGATGGCGAGCGACAGCGGGTAGATCCAAAGCCGCGACCGCGCCACGGCGGCGCGCATGCGGTCGCCGTAGCTCGCGATCAGGAACAAAAATCCGATATAGGCGAGCGCAATAAGGGCGACGACCCAACCTTGCAACACGGCGTTCCCCTGCGTCACGCCGCGGTTTTCCGCACCGGCGTGCGCGTGCTTGCGGCAAGGTCACCACAGTTTGTCCGGCCTGTCTATCGGGCGGGCGCGCCGCGCGGCGCGGTTATTTGACCGCACCGCAGCGCGAAGGCATTCATGGCCCAATGGCTTTCCTTGTTCCGCCCCGGCGCCTGTTGCTCGAGGTCGCCGAGACCCTGGCAATTGCGCTATTCGGCGGCGTCACGTTCGCGTGGCTCGGCCTGCCGGCCGGCCTCGTCTCCGGCTCGGTGCTGGCCGTCGCGGCGGCGGCACTGCTCGGCCGGCCGGTCAAGATACCGCTCAGCCTGGCCCGTATTTGCTACGTCAGCGTCGGTATCCTGCTCGGCGCCGTGGTGACGCCGGAAACGCTGCGCGGCGTCGCCACCTGGCCGACCAGCATCGCGCTGTTGATGGCGGGCTCGATCGTCATGATGCTCGTGACGTCGCAGTATCTGCGCGTCGTGCATCGTTGGGACCCCTTGTCGGCGCTGTTCGGCGCCAGTCCCGGCTCGCTGGCGCAGGTGATCTCGCTGGCGACCGAGCTCGGCGGCGATCTGCGCGCCATCGCCATCGTGCAGACCGTGCGGGTTTTGCTGATCGTGGTCGGCTTGCCGAACGGCCTGGCGCTGTTCGGCCTCGAAGCGCCGGCGATTGCGACCGCGCGCGGCCCGGCCGGAATGTCCGTGCTCGGCGAAATGGCATTGCTGGTTGCGGTGGCGACCGCCTGCGCCGTGCTGTTCCAGCGGCTGCGCTTTCCCGGCGGCCTGTTGTTCGGCGCCATGACCGGGTCGGCGATCCTGCACGGCACCGGCTTCATTCACGCCGTACTGCCGTGGTGGATCGGATCGAGTTGCGTGATCGTGCTGGGCGGCGTGGTCGGCTCGCGCTTCGCCAACACCACGTTCCGCATGCTGGTCGGCTTTCTCGGCGCCGCGTTCGGCTCGTTTGCGGTGTCCATGGCGGTGGCGACGGTCTTCGTCTTTATCGTCGTGCACTTCCTGTCGTTCCCGATCGCCAACGTGGTCATCGCCTTTGCGCCGGGCGCGCAGGACACCATGATGGTGCTGGCATTGGCGCTGCACCTCGACCCGGTCTATGTCGGCGCCCATCATCTGGCGCGTTTTCTGGTCGTGACGTTTTCGGTGGCGATCGGCGCGCGGCGGATCGCCGGCAAACAGCCGCGCGGCGGAAGAACGCGTGAGACGGGGTAATCCGACTTGCGCCGCAACCTACGTTCGCCGGCCCACGAACGTTCCATCCGGCTGGTGGAAGACCAATTCATCCACATCCCCGTCGGGCCCGACATGGAACTCCGCTCGGAAGCCCTCAAGCTCGCCGATGACGAAGGTCCGGCGCTGGTAGGGGCGGAGCTGGTGCGCGGGTTGGCTCCCAACTGTCAGAGTGAGCTGTCCATCGCTGTCCTGCGCCACAACGACGGTGGTGGCTCCGCAGTAGCTGTACGCGCCGACGCAATGCTGGCGAAAAACCAGGTTCGTACAATCGCCGCTTGGAATGCGGGTGAAGACAATGTCTTTGACGAGCGGCTCGAACGGTATCGCCAGACTCACGATGTTTCCGTCACGGTCGGTAGAAAATGAGATGGAGAGCCGGCCGGGTAGCAGGCGGCCGGGCGCGTCGGGCGCTTCGGGTAGCTCGAACGTATCGTAATGCCGATGCGTAAGCGGTTCGGACATGCCGCGAAACGCCCAGTTCAATTCGCCGCCGGCAGGCGTAATTGTGATCCGCCCGTAGCCTGGATGCTCGTAATCACCGGCATAGTCCGCGAGGTCGCGGCCCGGCTTGGTGGCTGGCCGCCGTGAGGCTTGCTCGGCCTGTCGGTCAACGGCTTGCTGCGCTGCGAGTTTGCGGCGTTGCTCGCGAAAACGATCGAGCCAGGGTGCCGGCTCCTTGCCGCACACGCGGTCGAAGACATAATTCGCGAGGATGTGCGGCGCAAAATGCGGACTCATGCCAAGATTGGCAAGCACCGCAACACCGACGCCGCGATCGGGCAGCATCATCATCAGCGTGTTCGTGCCGGTAAAGCCGCCTGCGTGCCACACCGCACGCTCTCCGCGATATCTGTGCGAGCGGAAGCCGAGGCCATAGTGCACATCGCTGTACTCGGCGAATTCGGGCGTCCCGACATGCACGCGCGGTTTTTGAAGCTCCTCTATCAAGCCCGGTGATAAGAGGCGTTGCCCTTCAAACTCGCCCTTGCCGAGATGAAAACGAAGCCAGTTCGCGAAGCTCGCAATCGACGTGCTCATGCCGCCCGCAGCTGCCACGCTGACAGGCCACAGCTTCGAACGCAGGCGGATGTCCCCCTTCATCGCGTAGGGCACGGCAGCGGCGGTGGCGGCAAGCTCCTCTACAGTGAACGTCACATCCATGTGCAGTTTGTCGGTCAGCGCACGGGTGAATTCGGCCCAGCTCTTTCCGCTGACGCGCTCGGCCACCATACTTGCCACGAGGTAGCCGAGGTTCGAGTATTGGAAGGTGCTGCGAAGGTCGTCGCTCGGCTCGAGATAGCGTATCGCGGCCAGCATTTGTGCGGCTGACAGATCGCCGGGCAGCCAAATCCAATCGTGACGCGGCAATCCGGAATGGTGGCAAAGCAAATCGCGCACCGTGACACGGTCGCTCGTGAACGGGTCATGCAGCCGGAATTCCGGGACGTATTCCCGCACCGGCTTCTTCCAGTCCATGCGCCGCTCGTCAACTAAAAGGGCCAAGCCCGTGGCGGCGAACGACTTCGAGACCGACATGAGTTGGAACTGCGTGTCAGTTGTCACCTTCAAGCCGACTTCGACATCGCGAAGGCCATAGGGCCTGACGAACGCCGCCTCACCGTTTTGCACGAGCGCAACGGCGAGCCCCGGGACCTGCCATTCTTCCATAACTTCCGAGATGCGACTTTCGAGCTCGGGAATGAACACCGTAAAGGATTCGGTGCGGGCGAGAGGTTCTGACGCCATCAGAAAGAGTCCCGGCTACTTTAGGTGAAGCCCAAGTCACGATAATCGATTTTCGGCTACTCGACGACCGCCTTGGATCAATTGCTCCCTGTCCACGAGGTCCCTTCCAGGGCGCTTGAGTCCGATAACCGGACCCTTGTTGGCTTGTCAGACGGCTGCGATCACGACAACGGCGAATCCGGATTGGAGGTGAAAGAAGCGGGAGTCTTGACTGGAAAGGTCGGATTACAGAAGCAGACGAAAGCCTAGTGCAGGAAGGCTGTCAGGCCGCCATGACTCCGGCGTCGTCCTCGACCGGCGCATCCGGAACGAGCGCCACCTGCGCGTCGGCGAGTCGTCGCGGCAGGTCGGCCCAGTGCAGCGACTTGTAATTAAAACCCTTGGCGATTGTCGGCTTGACGACGTTGAAGTACGGCGAGATGTCGAAATCGCGCGGGCAGTACAGCGAGGAATGGCGGATTTCGAGGATTTCCTGGCGCGCCTGCCGGCTCTCGGTCAGCGTGATCTTGGGCAGGATCGGATAGCGCACGGCGGAAAACGCGTCGGCGATCAGCGCCGAGCAGATGAGCCGGGTCGGATCGCCGGAGCCGAGCGCGATCATGCGCCGCCGCCACCGCTGCGGCACCGGCAGCGGAAACAGATAGCGCATCAAATCGGTGATGTTTTTCAGATCGTAGGCGAAGCCGAGCCGTTCCAGCGCATAGGCGCAGACGATGGCGCAGTCGGGCTCGGTCAGGCCGACCGGACGGCAGATGCGGGTGTGAAACCGCATGTATTTCGACAACGGCGCCGAGACGACGCCTTCGCCGGCGTTGGCCTCGATCAGGACGTGGGCCTCGCCGTCGTCGCTCAGGCGGCCGTCGATCGGTCCGACATAGAGCGCCGAATGCGACCAGGTCGACTGCGTCAGATATTTGATGACGCCGGAGATGCGGGCGTTGCCCTCGACCAGGAGAACGTCGCCGGGCTGCAGCGACTGACGCAACGCGTCGGGATCGCTCGGCGTGAACGGCTCGTAGCCGGCCACCGGCTCATCGAGATAGCGGGCGATCACGCGCCCTATGGCATCGAGCATTCTGCTCACGGGCCCTCCCGACTTTTTCTCGCGCGGTTGGCCGCGTCTCTTTAATTCGCGGAGAATTTATTCGATCTCTGTTGCAATTTGGTTCACGCGATGGCCGCCGCTTACTGAAACTTAAGCCTGATGTTTGCCTGCAGCATGCGGTTCGGGCAATCTGCGCCAAATCGACAAGCAATCGGAAACCATGCCGCGATTTAGCCGCCGTTCGTTCGTCGCCGCGTCTGCGGCGCTGCTTGCCCGCCCCGCGCTGGCGGCGCCGGCGGCAAGCGCGGCCGAATTCGACGTCGTCATTATCGGCGCCGGTGCTGCCGGCATTGCCGCGGCGCGCCGCATCGCGGCCGCCGGCCGCCGCTACGTGATGATCGAAGCCGGCGACCAGATCGGTGGCCGCTGCATCACCGATACGCGCACCTTCGGCGTGCCGTTCGACCGCGGCGCGCACTGGATTCATTTTCCGGCCAGCAACCCCGTCACCAGGCTGGCGTTGCGCGGCGGTCTCGAAATCTATCCGGCGCCGCAGAGCCAGAAGGTGCGCATCGGGCTGCGCAACGCCCGCGAGGGCGAGCTGGAAGATTTCCTCTCCGCGCAGGTGCGCGCGACCCGCGCCATCGCCGACGCGGCGCGCAAGGCCGATCCACCGTGCGCCCAGGCGTTGCCGAACGATCTCGGCGATTGGCGGCCGGCCGTCGAGTTCGTGCTTGGGCCGTTCTTCTGCGGCAAGGATTTGGCGCAGGTCTCGGCCGCCGATTTCGCGCACGTGCCGGAGCGGCGCGGCGATGCGTTCTGCCGCCAGGGATTCGGTGCGTTGCTGGCGTCGCTCGGTGCCGGACTGGCGGTGCAGCTCGGCACGCCGGCAAGCGCCATCGATCTGAGCCGCGGCGTCGCGGTCGCAACGCCGAAAGGCACCATCGCCGCGCGCACGGCGATCGTGACGGTGTCGACCAACGTGATCGCGTCGGGCCGCATTCGCTTCACGCCCGAGCCGCCCCGCCGGTTCGCCGATGCCTGTAATAGTCTGTCGCTCGGCAGCTACGATCACATCGCGCTCGAGCTCTCCGGCAATCCGCTCGGCCTTGAGAGCGACGACTTGGTGTTCGAGAAATCGTCAAACCGGCAGACCGGCGCCATTCTGGCCAACGTGTCCGGCACGTCGCTGTGCGTGGTCGAAGTTGCCGGCTCGTTCGGCCGCGAGCTTGCGGCGCAGGGCGAGGCGGCGATGGCCGATTTCGCCGCGGATTGGCTGGCGAAGCTCTACGGCGCCGAAGTCAAGAAGGCGGTGAACCGGGCCAGCGTCACGCGTTGGAATGCCGATCCGCGCTTTCTCGGAGCCATGTCGGCAGCGGCGCCGGGCGCACAGGCGGCGCGCCGCGTCCTGTCCGAGCCGGTCCATGACGCGGTCTGGTATGCCGGCGAGGCCGCGCACGAAAGTCTGTGGGGTACCGTGGGCGGCGCCTGGGAATCCGGCGAGCGCGCGGCTGCTGCAGTGCTGCGCCGGCTCGCCGGCGTGCGCGAAGCGGCGCCCGAAGAAAAGCATCCGCCGCGGCGCCGCCGCGGACGCTGACGCGCAAGCTTACGCGCGCAATACGCCGCCGGTGCGCTTGTTGACTTCGCCGACGATCTTGGCGGCGAGCGCGTCGATCTCCGCGTCCGTCATGGTGCGCTCGCGCGGCTGCAGCGTCACGGCGATGGCAATCGACTTCTTGCCCGCTTCGATGCCGGCGCCCTCATAAACGTCGAACACGTTGACGGCGGTGACCAGCTTGCGGTCGGCGCCCGCGGCGGCGCGCACCAGGTCGGCGGCCTTTACGCTGCGCTCGACCACGAACGCGAAATCGCGCTGCACCGGCTGCAACGGCGACAGATCGAGCGCCGGCTTGGCGCGCGTCGCCTTGGCCTTCGGCTCAGGGATGCGCTCAAGGATCACCTCGAAGGCGACCACCGGCCCGTCGGCCTTGAGCGCTTCCAGCGCGCTCGGATGCAATTCGCCGAAATGGCCCAAGATATTTTGCGGACCGATCTGGATGGTGCCGCTGCGTCCGGGGTGAAACCAGTCAGGGCCGCCCGGCACGGTTTGCAGCGCCTGGGGCGGGGCGCCCGCTGCGACGAGCACCGCAAGCGCATCGGCTTTGGCGTCGAACGCATCGACTTCGCCGTCGCGCTTGCTCCAGTGCCGGCCGATGCCCGACGGCTTTGCCAGCGCGCGGCGCACGCCTGCAGCGGCGGTGAGTTGATCGGTCGGCTGGTCGCCGCGGAAAATTTGTCCGACCTCGAACAAGCCGACATCGGCAAAACCGCGGTCGGCATTCTTCTGCGCTGCCGCGATCAGACCGGGAATGAGGCTCGGCCGCATGTCGGAGAGATCGGAAGCGATCGGATTGGCCAGCGCCAGCTCCGGCTTGCCGCCGCCGAACCGCTCCGCCTGCTGCTTGTCGATGAACGACCAGGTCACCGCCTCGACCAGATTGCGCGCGGCGAGCGCGCGCTTGGCCTTGCGGGTGCGCAGCTGGATCGGCGTGAGCACCGGCTTGCGCGGCGCCTCGCCGCGGTCGAACGGCGTCGACGGCACGCGATCGACCCCGACGATGCGTACCACTTCCTCGACGATGTCGGCCTTGCCGTGCACATCGGCCCGCCACGACGGCACCGCGATCTTGATGCGCTCGCTTTGGCCGGCGACGAAGAAGCCGAGACGTTCCAGCACGCGGCGCATTTCCGAAAGCGACACCGACAGGCCGGACAGGCGTTTCAGCTCGGAGAGCGGAAAGTCGATGATGCGTTCGGGCGGCTCGGCGCTGCCGGCGACGCAAATATCCGACGGCGTGCCGCCGCATAGGTCGAGCACCATGCGGGTGGCGAGTTCGAGGCCGGGCACCATGAAGGCCGGATCGACGCCGCGCTCGAAACGGTAGCTGGCATCGGAATGAATGCCGAGCTTGCGGCTGGTGTGCGCGATATTGTGCGGCTCCCACAGCGCCGATTCGATCAGCACGTCGGTGGTCGTCGCCGAGCAGCCGGTTTTTTCGCCGCCCATGATGCCGGCAAGCGATTCGACGCCGGCTTCGTCGGCGATCACGCACATGCTGTCGTCGAGCGTGTAGGTCTTGCCGTCGAGCGCCAGCAGGGTCTCGCCTTGGCGCGCGCGGCGCACGGTGAGATTTCCCTGCACCTTGGCGGCATCGAACACGTGCAGCGGCCGGCCGCGGTCGTAGGTGATGAAGTTGGTGATATCGACCAGCGCATTGATCGGGCGGAGCCCGATCGCGGTGAGGCGTCGCTGCAGCCAAGCCGGTGACGGGCCGTTCTTGACGCCGCGCACGAGCCGCAGCGCGAAGGCCGGGCACAGCGAGGCTGGGGCCCCGAAATCGAGCGTCACCTTGGTCGGGCAGGCAAACTCGCTCTTCACCGGCTTGATCGCCGGATCGTTGAAGCGGCCCATGTCGGCGGCGCCGAGATCGCGGGCGATGCCGTGCACGCCGGTGCAATCGGCGCGGTTCGGCGTCAGGTTGATCTCGAGCATCGGATCGTCGAGCCCGGCCCATTGCGCATAATTGGCGCCGACCGGCGCGTCCTCGGGCAGATCGATGATGCCTTCGTGGTTGTCGGAGATTTGCAGCTCGAACTCCGACACCAGCATGCCGCGGCTCTCGACGCCGCGGATGGTGCCGACCGCAAGCGTCATGTTCTTGCCAGGGATGAACGCGCCCGGCGGCACGAACACGCCCTTCATGCCGGTGCGCGCGTTGGGCGCGCCGCACACCACCTGGATCGGCTTGCCGTCGCCGGTGTCGACCATGCAGACGCGCAGCCGGTCGGCATTGGGATGCTGCTTGGCCTCGACCACGCGCGCGATGACGAACGGCGCCAGCTGCTTGCCCTTGTCGTCGATGCGCTCGACCTCGAGCCCGATCATGGTCAGCTTGTCGGCGATCTCGCCGAGCGAGTGATCGGTTTCGAGATGCTCCTTGAGCCAGGCGAGGGTGAATTTCATCATGGGAGGAGCGCACCCGTGCCGTTTACTCCTTCGTCATGCCCGGGCTTGACCCGGGCATCCATGCGACGCTTGAGAGCGCTCGGAGTCAGCATGGATCGCCGGGTCAAGCCCGGCGATGACGACGGTGTGGGACGAGGCGCGATCACGAGCTCAGCCCGCCCGCCAACGTCGGAAAATCGAGCGGCCGAAAGCCGTAGTGGGCGAGCCAACGCACGTCGGCCTCGAAGAAGGCGCGCAGGTCGGGCATGCCGTATTTGAGCATGGCGATGCGATCGATGCCCATGCCCCAGGCAAAGCCCTGGTACTCGTCGGGATCGAGGCCGCAATTTTTCAGCACATTCGGATGCACCATGCCGCAGCCCAGAATCTCCATCCAATCGTTGCCTTCGCCGAAACGGACTTCGCCCTTGTCGCGGCGGCACTGGATGTCGACTTCGAGCGACGGCTCGGTGAACGGAAAGAACGACGGCCGAAAACGCATGCCGACCTTGTCGACCTCGAAGAACGCCTTGAAGAACTCTTCCAGGATCCATTTGAGATGGCCGAGATGCGAACCCTTGTCGATCACCAGGCCTTCGACCTGATGAAACATCGGCGTGTGGGTCTGGTCGGAATCGCAGCGATAGGTGCGGCCCGGAATGATGACGCGGATCGGCGGCTTCTGGGCCAGCATGGTGCGGACCTGCACGGGCGAGGTGTGGGTGCGTAGCAAGAGCCGCGTGCCGTCCGGCTTCGGATTGAAGAAGAACGTGTCGTGCATGTCGCGCGCCGGATGGTCCGGCGGGAAATTCAGCTTGGTGAAATTGTAGTCGTCGGTTTCGATGTCCGGCCCTTCGGCGATGGCGAAGCCCATGTCGGCGAAGATCGCGGTGAGCTCGTCGGTCACCTGGGTGATCGGATGGACGCGGCCAAGCTCGAACGGCGCCTCGCGCACCGGCAGGGTCACGTCGACGCTTTCGCTGTTGAGCCGTGCCGCCAAGGCGGCGCTCTTGAACGATTCACGTCGCGCCGCGAGCGCGGCATTGACCCGGTCCTTCAGCCCGTTGATCTCGGGCCCTTTGCTTTTGCGTTCCTCGGGCGGCAGCGTGCCGAGCGTCTTCAACAGCGCCGTGATCGAGCCGTTGCGGCCGAGCGCCGCGACCCGCACGGCTTCCAGCGCCGCCTCGTCATTCGCGGCCGCGAGATCGGCCGATATCTGCTGTTCCAGTTGTGCGATGTCTGACATGGCGCTCAATCCGGCAGGAATGTCAGGTCGGTGTCCGACGGTTTGCCGCCGGCTTGCGTAAGCATGCAATGCACCTGGCCGCGATGATGGGTCTGATGGTTGAACATGTGGGCGACCAGGTGCCAGCGCGGCCGCGTCCATTCGCGCTTGGTCGCGCCCGAATAAAAGGTCTGATCGGCGGCGAGCCACGCCGGATCGACCGTGTCGGCCCACGCGATCATCGTTTGGTCGAAACTTTTCCGCTCCGACTTCAGCGCATCCCAGTCTGAATAGAGCGAGACCGATTCCGGGATGCCGCCGGGCGGCTGCGCCACGTCGCTGAAGCGGCTCATCCAGATGCGGTCGGCCCACAACAGATGGCTCAGCGTCTCGTGGATCGAGCCGAAGAACGCGCCGCGCTCGCGTCGCCGCTCGGCGTCGGAGAGCCGGTCGGCCGCGCCGTACAGGTTCTCGTTCTGCCAGCGATTGTAGCGTGCCATGCGCTGCACATAGGCACGGTCGATCATGACGATCCTCGTCGCGCCGCCGAGGCTTGGGCCCGTGTCGGGCGCCGCTCGCGCAGGCGCAGAAGTCTTAAGCGAGTGCGGTCTTGGCGTGGCCGACGATCGCTTCGAACGCGGCGGGCTGGGTGATGGCGAGGTCGGACAGCACCTTGCGGTCGACGGTAATGCCGGCCTTGCTCAGGCCGGCGATAAATTTGCTGTAGTTCAGCCCGAACGGCCGCACCGCCGCGTTGAGCCGCTGAATCCACAAGGCCCGGAACGTGCGCTTGCGCCGCTTGCGATCGCGATAGGCGTATTGGTTGGCCTTCTCGACCGCCTGCTTGGCGACCCGGATCGTGTTCTTGCGGCGGCCGTAATAGCCCTTGGCGGCCTTGAGCACCTTCTTGTGCTTGGCATGGGCGGTGACGCCGCGCTTGACGCGTGCCATGGCAGATCTCCTGTTGAATAACGCGAATTGCAGGCGGGCGCCGCAAGGGCGCAGCCGCCGCGCTTCAGCCGTTCGGCAAAAAGTACTTTTTGATGTTGTCGCCGTCGGTCTTGAACAGCACGTTGGTGCCGCGCAGCTGGCGGATCTGCTTGTTGGTGCGCTTGATCATGCCGTGGCGCTTGCGCGACTGCGCATAGAGGACCTTGCCGGTCCCCGTCACCTTGAAGCGCTTCTTGGCGCCCGATTTGGTCTTCATCTTGGGCATTTGGCTCTCCTTTGCGGTGAGGCCGCTGCCGCGCCATCCCGGATTTCCGGGACGGGCAGAGGGCGCCGCGATGCTCGTTATGAGCGGATTGTGCGTGAGCACGTCGCCGCCGCCACGGCAGCCCTATTCAGCCGGGCGACGGGAGGCCGCGTTATGGCAGAGGCCGCTCTTGAAGGCAACCGGAAGCCGCTCTCAGCGCGGCGCCAGCACCATGACCACTTGGCGGCCTTCGAAGCGGGGTTCCTGCTCGACTTTGGCGATCTTCAAGGTGTCGCCCTTGACCCGGTCGAGCAGCTTGTAGCCGAGTTCCTGGTGCGCCATTTCGCGGCCGCGGAAGCGCAACGTCACCTTGACCTTGTCGCCTTCCTCGAAGAAGCGCTGCATCGAGCGCATCTTCACGTCGTAGTCATGGTCGTCGATCATCGGCCGCAGCTTGATCTCTTTGATCTCGACGATCTTCTGCTTCTTGCGCGCCTCAGCGGCCTTCTTCTGCGCCTGATATTTGTACTTGCCGTAGTCGAGAATCTTGCAGACCGGCGGGACCGAATTGGGTGCGATCTCGACCAGATCGAGGCCGGCCTCCTGCGCCATGGCTAATGCGGCGCCGGTTTCGGTGACGCCCTTGTTGGCGCCGTCTTTGTCGATGAGCTGGACCTCGCGGACGCGGATCTCCTCGTTGATGCGCGGCCCCTCCTTGGGAGCGGGCTGCAGACTTCTGATCGGGCGACGAATGGGGTTTGTCTCCTATGGTCGTTGCGAAAGGTGCCGTTCGAGCTCCGAAAAGCGCGGACCACGGTTGGTGCATCCGCGGGCGGTTCGACCAGCAGTCGGAAAAGATCGGTAGTTTCCGCCCATAAGTCAACGCTGATCGCACAGATCGTGCGCCGCGCGCCGTCATGATTTAAGACCGGTATACGTCGGGTGCGAGGCTTGACCGCCTGCGCTCGACTGCACCGCGCTGCCATCCTGGAATGCACCTGATGACCGATAACAGCCTGAAATTCCTGCAAATTGGTGAAGGTGCCGCGCAGCGCGCCATCGCCGTTCGACAGCGCGATGGCGCCCTGCCGGGGCTGTTCTGGCTGTCGGGCTACAAGTCCGACATGAAGGGCACCAAGGCCGCGGCCCTGGCACAGTGGGCGCAAGCGCATGAGCGCGCCTGTATCCGCTTCGACTATTCCGGCCACGGCGAATCGGGCGGCGCGTTTACCGACGGCACCATTGGACGCTGGCTCGAGGACAGCCTCGCCGTGTTCGATGCCGGCTGCCGCGGGCCGCAAATCCTGATCGGCTCGTCGATGGGCGGCTGGCTGGCGCTGTTGTTGGTGCGGGCGCTCCGGCAGCGTGGTGCGGCCAAGCCTGCGGCCGAGGTGAGCGCCGCGCCGGCTTCGGTCGCCGGTCTGGTCCTGGTCGCGCCGGCGATCGATTTCACCGAGGAGCTGATGTGGAAGCGGTTCACGCCGGACATCAAGCGCGAACTGGCGGAGAAAGGCATGTGGCAGCGGCCGTCGGCTTATTCGCCCGAGCCGTATCTGGTGACTCAGCGCTTGATCGATGAGGGACGCAATCACCTCCTCCTCGGCGGCATGATCGAGACCGGCTGTCCGGTCCGCATCCTGCAAGGCGTAGAGGATCCGGACGTGCCGTGGCAGCACGCGGTGGAGCTCACGTCGCGGCTGGCTTGTGACGACGTCGTCCTCACACTGGTCAAGGATGGCGACCACCGCCTGTCGCGGCCGGAAGATATCGAGCGGCTGCTCGCCGCCGTCGCCGAGTTTTAGCCGGCGCCATCGCAGCGTAGAAAACGGGAGGCCCGAGGCCTCCCGCTATCGTCGTTATCCGGATGGGCGACTGCGCTCAGATCGAGCCGTGGTGCCCGTGTCCGACCACGGTGACGTTCACGTGCGCCAAGCCCGAAAAGCCGATCGCACGGGCAGCCGCCGGTGTGACATCAATGATGCGGCCGCGCACGAACGGCCCGCGATCGTTGATGCGCACGACCACGGAGCGGCCGGTGCTCTGATTGGTGACCCGCACCATGGTGCCGAACGGCAGTGAGCGATGGGCCGCGGTGAGGCCCGAGGCGCTGGCACGTTCGCCGTCCGCGGTGCGGCCGCCCGAGTAGATCGAGGCTATTCCGGATTGTGCTGAAGCACTAATTGGTATTGCGATAATGGAAGCAAGAACAGTTGAAGCACACACAAGCTTTGTCAGGTGAAAACCTGCCATGATCGACCTTCTGAGTTGTTAGGAGGACGGCTCATTCAATTGAGCCGAGGCCGCTAACACAGGTCGAATGTGTTCATTGTGCGGCGCAGCATTCTGCGAATATTATTTAGGCGACACAGGAAGTCCGGCGGCCCCAGAGCCGGCCGGACAAGCCTTTGAATTCAAAACAAGATTCTCATCGTGGCGCCGAATCGATTGGTTCCCGTATACCTGAAGCGGGATTCTGGTATGCGCAGCACAAATGGAACCAATTGCCGCCAGCCCGGCGAATTCCGCGAAATGCTCGTTAGGCTGCGGCGCTCGGTAGCTCGTAATCCTTGAAGCGGTCGCGCAACGCCGTCTTTTGAATCTTGCCGGTCGCGGTGTGCGGAATCGCGTCGACGAACGCGACGTCGTCCGGCATCCACCATTTGGCGACTTTGCCTTCGAGGTAAGCGAGCAGTTCGGCCTTGCTGGCCGATTGGCCTTCCTTGAGCACGACGATCAAGAGCGGCCGTTCGTCCCATTTCGGGTGGCGCACGCCGATCACCGCGGCCTCGGCCACTTTGGGATGGCCGACGGCGAGGTTCTCCAGATCGATCGACGAAATCCATTCGCCGCCCGACTTGATCACGTCCTTGGAGCGGTCGGTGATCTGCATGTAGCCGTGCGGGTCGAGCGTGGCGACGTCGCCGGTGTCGAAAAAGCCGTCCTCATCGACGACGCTCGCCGGCTCCTTGAAATAGGCGCGCGCGACCGACGGGCCGCGCACCTTGAGCCGGCCGAAAGTCTTGCCGTCGTGCGGCAGGTCGCGGCCGGCATCGTCGACGATCTTCATGTCGACGCCGAACGGCGCATGGCCCTGCTTCATCTGCACGTCGAGCTTGGCCTCGCCGGTCAGGTCTGCATAGGCGGGCTTGATCGACCCGAGCGTGCCGAGCGGACTCATCTCGGTCATGCCCCAGGCGTGGCAGACTTCGACGCCGTACACGTCCTGGAATTTCTGGATCATGGCGCGCGGGCAGGCCGAGCCGCCGATCACCACTTTGCGCAGATAGGGCAGCTTGAGATTATTCGCTTCGAGATATTGCAGCAGCATCAGCCATACGGTCGGCACCGCCGCCGTGAAAGTGACGCGCTCGCGGTCGAGCAGCTCGTAGACCGACGCGCCGTCGAGCTTGGCGCCCGGCATCACCATGGCGGCGCCGACCATCGGCGAGGTCAGCGCCAGGCCCCAGCAATTGGCGTGGAACATCGGCACCACCGGCATGATGACGTCGCCGGACGAGACGCCCATGGCGTCGGGCATCGCCGCCATCAGCGAGTGAAAAACGTTGGAGCGGTGCGAGTACAGCACGCCCTTGGGATTGCCGGTGGTGCCGGACGTGTAGCACATGCCGGCCGCGGTGTTTTCATCGAACGATTTCCAGGCAAAATCGCCGTCCGCTTCGGCGAGCCATTCTTCGTACGGCACGGCGTTGCGCAGGCTCGTCTGCGGCATGTGGGCGGCGTCGGTCAGCACGACGTAGCGCTCGATCGGCGTCAGCTTGTCGGCGAGCTTTTCGATCAGCGGCACGAAGGTCAGATCGAGCAGCATCATGCGGTCTTCGGCGTGATTGACGATCCATACGATCTGGTCGGGAAACAGCCGCGGATTGACGGTGTGATAGACCGCGCCGATGCCCATGATGCCGTACCAGGCTTCGAGGTGCCGCCAGGTATTCCAGGCCAAGGTCGCCACGCGGTCGCCGAGCTTGATGCCGTGGCGATCGAGCCGCTGCGCCAGCCGCAGGGCGCGGGCGCGGACGGCGGCGTAAGTGGTGGTGTGCAGCGGGCCCTCAATCGAGCGCGAGATCACCGGCCGATCGCCATGATTGAGCGCGGCATGATCGAGCACGCGATGGCATAGCAACGGCCAGTCCTGCATCAGCCCGAGCATGGTGCGGTCCTCCCCAAAGGCGCTTTTCGGCCGGCCGCCCGTAGGCAGCCGAGCCAAGGTTACTCATGCTTACCGCCAAGGCAAACGGCTTGTTGCAGCGGGGACCCTGGTCTAGTTCTGGCCGTTAATGGTTTGGCCGGCGAAGGGCACACCGCCGATTGTCGCCGCAATGGACCTGCAGATTGGCCAGCGTGATCGCGTCCGCCAAAACCGTTTTCTTCTTCGTTGCGGTCCTCTGCGCGGGCCAGGTCGCTGTGGCGCAGCATGCGTTAGCCCGATCGATGAAACGGCCGGCGGCGCCGCACGGCTACGTCCGTCCGCCACGGCCGATCGCCATTCCGCAACAGATCGCGCCGCCACAAGAAGCGTTCGCCTCGTTTCCCGAGAAGGAAACAGCGCCTGCGGCGGCGCCGTCGCCGTGCGATCTGCGGCTGGCGCAAATCGCCGGGGTTCGGCCGCTGGCTCGTCTGATCGCGCCGGGCGAGTGCGGCGCCCCGGACGCGGTGCTGCTCGAAACCGTCACCTTGGCCGACCGCAGCAAGGTGACGATTGCGCCGCCGGCGACCTTGCGCTGTGAAATGGCCGAAGCCGTGGCGCAGTGGCTGCGCGACGACGTCGCGCCGGCGGCGCAAAAACTCGGCGCGCCCGTCCGGCGGCTCGGCAATCTCGGTTCCTACGAATGCCGCGGCCGCGACCGCGTGCGCGGCGCCACCTTGAGCGAGCACGGCCGCGCCGATGCGCTCGACGTGCACGACTTTCGCCTCGCCAACGGCAAGACCATCGTGCTGGCCGATCCGAAGGCGCCGAAGGAATTTCGCGACAGCCTGCGCGAGAGCGCCTGCGCGCGCTTTTCCACCGTGCTCGGCCCCGGGTCCGACGCCGAACACGCCGAGCACGTCCACCTCGATCTCGAGGAACGGCGCAACAATTACAAGATCTGCGAATGGGACGTGCGCGCGCCGATCGTCGAAGCCAAAGCCGGCACGCCCATCCCGCTCGACGAGGTTCCGCTGCCGCGCCCGCGACCGTTTAAGGCGGATGACGCGGTCGGCCGACGGCGTTAGCCGGGACCTGTACTCATAAATTGTATAGGCCAATGGTATCAGCGAATGTCCCGCTTCGCCTCCGGAAGCGGACATCGCCGAACATTCGTTCGCCGTATCTGCGAAGTGACATGAACGGAATCAAAGTGATCCCGTGTGGAGAGGAATCTCAATTCGGCATTTTGTGCCCACCGCTTCGAACGCGAGGTCAACGGTGCCTCCGAGCTCGTGAGGAATGAGATTACGGATGAGATTGGTGCCAAAGCCGGATGGACGATCAGACGCAACCGTCGGGCCGCCATGCTCTCGCCAGAAAATGATCAGTTTTGTCGCGGCTGGGTTCAGCTTCAGGCCCCAACTCACCGATATTTGGCCGGCGGGGGTCGATAGAGCGCCATATTTGGCTGCGTTCGTCGCGAGTTCGTGCAGGACCTTCGCTACGACTTGAGTTTCGGCCGAGTTGAGCATCACCTCGGCGCCGTCGACCGTTAAGTTCGTTTCGGTCGTGTAGGGTGCCAGCTGGTTGCGGACGAGGGCTTCCAGTCCGACGTTCTGCCATCTTCCTTCACTCAATAAGGTATGCGCCGCCGCCATCGATTGGATGCGTCCTTCGAGCGATCGAAAAAAGTCGTGCATTGAGCGGCTGCCTTGACGTGTTGAAGCAGCGATTGCAGCGACCTGTGCAAGGACGTTTTTGACCCGGTGGTCGAGTTCGGCAATCAACAGCTTCTGGTGCTGATAGGAGCGCCTGTAGAGAAGCAGGGTTTCCGTCAGCAGGACGAACAATAACGAAGAGCTGGTGAACAAGGCATACAGCCAGGACAAGTACCAGACTTCGGAAAATCGGAGAGTGCTAAAAAAGCTCCCCATCACAAGAGCCGGCAACCAGGCAAGCAACACCACCATCAACCATTGATCAAGGAGCGTGCGCCTGTGGACAAATAATACCGCGAGCGCCGTGACATTTGCCGTCGATACAAAGACGCTGAGCCCAAGCGCAAACTGCGTCCGGCGGAGCAGGTCTTCGTGGAGAGGCGGCAGGTACTTTACCAGCACCGCGGACGTCAGGGATACCGCAGCGGCGGTCACCACGAATGCGGAAGCGATAGCAATGCCAATATCGGTCCCGACTGATCGGCGGGACCGATCGTCTGCTTCGGTTTTATCCTTGGACACCGAGTAGAGGATGACAGCCAGCGGAAAGAGGGTTTGCCACCAGTAGATGAGCCAAGTCGGACTATTGAGCTTGTCGCCGATCAGAACGCGCGAGCCGCTGGCTGATGGGAAAGAAACCAGATGCATCAGCGCAAGCGATCCGCTGCATACAAAACCGCAGGCCACAAAGAGGAGGGCACGCCGCGGATAGACTGAGTACTGGGCAAACAGAAGGGCGGCTGTCAGAAAGGCAGCGATGGACATTGCGGTATGGATGAACGGGACAAAATACTCGTAACGGCCTAACTGGACACGTGCGAGCGGTGCGTTCGCGATGGCGATAATTATCAAGACGATGAAAGCGTAGAATGCGATTTTTCGCTGCCGGGCGTTTGCCGGAATAACTGTGACGGTTTCGAGGCCGTCGCGCGACCCGAGATCATCCGAGCAGGCAATAGAAGTCCTTCGCGGCATGAGCCCCCTCGGCGGAAATCCTAACAGGGCTCCAAACTGCCCTCTCGAAAATTCGAAACCTGCCGGATCGTTGGACTCCTGAGCTCCGTGGAGTCCGAGGATCGATCCTGTTTGATTTTCAGCTGCCACAAACTTACGCGTCATCGGTCATTTTGGTTTTTGACCTCGATAAATCCGCGATCAAAAAAAGGCGCGGCTGCCGGCGCATTCGAGGTATTATAGGAAATGCAGCGACATAGTTCGAGCCTTTCAGAACGACTATCTTATCTACTAAACCATTGGCCCGAAACATATGCGAATGTATATGGCTTGGACCTCGAAATTCGGCCGTATGGTCCGCTGAGGCGTCCCGCATGGTCCCAAGAACGGAAATCAGCGGAGATCCGGTTGAAGCGGAGGTGGCGAGAAGCGGTCAATCGCCCGGACCCGACCGCCCCGAGCCCACGACCTCATGCCTGCCTGATGGGTATCTGAATCGTACAGTTCACGCCTTCTTTTGCGAACGCGAGGTCGACCCTGCCTCCGAGTTCGTGAGGTATGAGATTGCAGATGAGATTGGTGCCGTAGCTGGAGTGATGCTCAGAGGGCACCGCAGGGCCGCCAAGTTCGCGCCAGACCACGGTCAGGTTTGTCGCGGCGGCATTCGACTTGAGGTCCCAGCTCACCAGCACCTGGCCGCCGGGCATCGATAGAGCGCCGTATTTCGCGGCGTTCGTCGCGAGTTCGTGCAGCACCCTTGTAATCGCCTGGGTTTCAGCGGCGGTGAGCATGACGTTGGTGCCGCTGATCGTTACATTTGTCCCCGCCGCATAGGGTGCAAGCTGGGTGCGGACAAGGGCGTCGAGCCCGACGCTGTGCCAGTGGGTTTCGCTCAGCAGTGTATGGGTGACCGCCATGGATTGGATGCGTCCGTGCAGCGATCGAAGAAACTCCTCGATTGAGCGGCTGCCTTGAACCGTAGAAGTGGCGACTGCGGCGACCTGCGCGAGCACGTTCTTAACCCTGTGGTCGAGCTCGGCAATCATCAGCCTTTGGGATTGAACGGAGCGCCTGTAGAGCAGCAGCGTCTCCGTCAGCAGCACAAACAATAACGCACAGCTGGCGAGCAACCCATAGACTCGGGCCAGGTACCAGCCTGCGGTAAACCGCAGATCGGTGAACCATACCGCTTCCACGATGATCGGCATCCATGCCGGCAGCGTCACCAACAGCCATTGATCAAGGATCGTGCGCCTGCGAACAAACAATACCACGAACGCCGCGACGTTCAGTACCGCGCGAACTGCGCTTAGCTGCATTTGATAGAATGTCCGATGGCCGCCTTTCTGCAGCACCGGCAGATACTCAAGGCCTGAGATGGCCAGCCATGTTAGTGCGGCAGTAGTCACGACAACGCATGCAATAGTGAAGCCAACGTCGACCCAGATTGATCGAATGGAGCGGCTGACCGGTCCGCCCGCGTCTTTTGACAGCGCGTAGGCGATGATGGTGATCGGAAACAACGTGTTCCAAAAATTAAACAACCAGCTCAGGCTATTCGCCCCTTCGCCGATCAGGGTGCCGGAGCCATAAACTCCTGGGAAGGCAAGGACATGCAGGAACGCAAACAGGCCGTTGAATACAAAACCGCCTGCCAGCACCAGCAGCGCACGCTGCGGATATACCGAGTATTGGGCGAACAGAAAGGCGGCTGTGAGGAGGCTGGCTAGACAGATGGCAGTTTCAGTGATGGGCACAAAAGAGTTGATGCGGGGGAACTGGACGTGCGCCAGCGGTATCGTTGCGGCGACGATAATGAACAGGGTAATCAAGGCGCCGACCGCAATTTTGCGCTCTCGGGCGGTCGCCGGCATGGCGGCGATTACGGTTGAAAGATCGTGATGAGAACTGGCGGCTTTGTCGCCAATAGTTGTCTGCAACATGTGCCCCTCAGCGCGACTCGTCAGGCTGTGGACAGCAAACTTGTGAACCGAGCGTGCACCCGCGTGGTGTCTTTAGACAAGCCCGCGCCAACCAAAAACCGAAATACAGTTTATCAGATGATGCAAAACCTTACTGCACCGGGGGTGGCGCTCGATCCCTTAGTATCGAACTCATCCCCGCGGCGGCGAGAGGTGAGCAGGTCCGACGAATAACGTGTGACCACAATGAGCACACGCCCCGGTCTCACTCCGCCGCGGCCTTGTTGAGGATCTCCTCCGGCGTCGAGGAGACGACCTCGACGTATTTGGGCACGAAGGTGCGGCCTTCGATGTATTTGATGAATTCCGGCTTGATGTCGTTGGCCAGGATTTTGCGGATGCGGGCGTGCTCCTCGATGTCGGACCATTCGGCGATCAGGAAGAAGCGCTGCGGGTCCTCGGTGTCGCGGCACAGCACGCCGTCCTTCACCTGCGCCCACGATTTGTGCATCGGATTGCCGTCCGAATAGTCGAAGGCTTCGAACAGCCGGATGAACTCCGCCTCTTTGCCTTGCTCGACGCGAAAATCGTAGATGTGCAGATAGTTGCCCTTGGTGGCGAGCGGTTCCTGCGCCATGCCGTTTCTCCTTGCTGGGGCCGCCGCGCGCTGGCTGCGGCCGGATCGCAATTGCGGGGCCGATTGCAAGCCTAACCCAATAGGCTATGCTGAAAAAGCTCCCTGCAGGCGGCGAGGCGGACTTATCGCATGGCGTGGCAGAAAGTGGCGTCGCTTGGCGATTTCGGCGACCGCGACGTTATCGGCATCGAGCTCGCCGGCGAGCCGGTCGCGCTGTTTCGGCTCGGCGACGACGTCCACGCCACGGGCGGCATCTGCACCCACGAATTCGCCGACCTCGCCAACGGCTTTGTCGAAGCAGAAGACGGCACGGTCGAATGCCCGTTGCATCAGGCGCTGTTCGACATCCGCACCGGCCGCGCGCTGTGTGCGCCGGCGAGCGAGAACCTGAAAGTCTACAAGGTCAAGGTTGAGGGCGACGACATTCTCGTCGATCCCGCAGGCGCCGAAGCGGCCGAGGCGCCGGCTCCGAAAACTCAGAGCCGCGAACCTGTGCCGGCCGCCAGCGCCCAAACCGGCAATGGCGCGCAACGCACCGATGCGCCGTCCAGTAACGGCGGAACGCGCGCCCAAGACTATGTATGGCCCGACAACGATCTGTCGCTCATTCCCGACTGGGTCTACACCGATCAGTTCATCTACGAGCGCGAGATCGAGCGGATTTTTCACGGCCGCACCTGGAACTACGTGGCGCTCGAAGCCGAGGTGGAACAGCCGGGCGACTTCATCCGCTCCCATGTCGGGCCGACGCCGGTCGTGGTGGCGCGCGCCGAGGACGGCTCGATCCATGTATTCGAGAACCGCTGCGCGCATCGCGCCTCGGAGTTCTGCCGTCAGCTTTCGGGTTCGGCCAAGGAGTTCGTCTGCCCGTATCACCAATGGACCTACGATCTCAGGGGCAACCTGATCGGCATTCCGTTCCGCCGCGGCATCGGCGGCAAGGGCGGCATGCCGGCCGATTTCGACGCCACGCAGCACGGCCTGCGCCGGCTCACCGTGACCAGCCATCGCGGCGTGGTGTTTGCCTCGTACGCGTCCGACATGGAGCCGCTGGCCGATTATCTAGGACCGGAAATTTTGCGCGAGTTCGAGGCGACCTTCGACGGCCGCAAGCCAAAGGTGCTCGGCCATTACCGCCATTCGCTGCCGGGCAACTGGAAGCTCTATCACGAGAACCTCAAGGACCCGTACCACGCGACCTTGCTGCACACCTTCCTGGTGACGTTCGGGCTTCTGGTGGTCGGCAACCGCTCGCTCATGCTCGCCGACAAGAGCGGCCGCCACGGCGTCATGGCATCGGCCAAGTCGGACGCCAAGGCGCTGTCCGGCGACGCCAAGAAGGAGATGCGCAATTTCAATGAAGGCCTGACCTTGCACGAAAAGCGCTTCATGAATTTCGTCGAGGAATTCGACAGCCCGTGGTCGGTGACCATGGCGACGATCTGGCCGAACCTGATCGTGCAGCGGGAGATGAATACGCTCGGCGTGCGCCAGATCGTGCCCGACGGGCCGCACGAGTTCGTCATGAAGTGGACCATGTTCGGCTTCGAGGGCGACGACGAGGAGATGACGCGGCATCGGCTGCGCCAGGGCAATTTGATGGGGCCTGCGGGCTTCTTGGGGCTCGAGGACAACGAAGCGATCAAGTTCGTCCAGGACGGCATGCGCCGGGTGCCGGGCGGCACGCACCTGGTCAAGCTCGACCCGCAGGTCGAGGGTACCGCCGACACCTTGATCTCGGAGGCCGCCATTCGCGCCATGTATCGGCATTGGCGCGAGGCGATGGGCGTGTAGGCGCCGATGCTGCAGCCGTCCCATTCCGCGGTGAACGACCGGCGCCTCGAGGCGCTTGTTCTGCATCACGAGATCGAGGCCTTCAACAACGCCTATGCGGCGGCGCTCGACGAGCAACGGCTGATGGACTGGGCCGAAATGTTCACCGAGGACGCCTTCTATCTCATCATCTCGCGCGAGAACGCCGACCGCCGCATGCCGGTCGGCCTGATCTATTGCGAGAACAAGGGCATGATCTACGACCGCGCCCATGCGCACGAGAAGACCGAGATGTTCGCGCCGCGGTATCTGCGCCACATCATCGGCAACACCCAGGTGCTGGGCGAGGAGCAAAACGGCGAGATCCGCGCCCGCGCCAACTACGTCGTCGTTCAGGTGCTGTTCGACCGCCCCGAGGCCAAGCTGCATCAGATCGGCGTTTATCACGACAAATTCCGCCGTGTCGGCGATACGCTCAAGCTCGCCGAACGGCGCTGCGTCTACGATAATCTGCTGGTCGACAACGCATTGTGCCTGCCGGTGTGAGCGGTGCAGGGGGACGCGATGAAGCTCGAGCGCCGCCGTTTTCTGCAACTCTCCGCCGCAGCGTCCGCCGTGCCGGCGTTGCCGCACGCCGCCGCCGCGCTCGATTATCCGAACCGGCCGGTGCGCATCGTGGTCGGCTTTCCGCCCGGCGGTCCGACCGACATTTTCGCGCGGCTGATCGGTCAATGGCTGTCGAGCCGGCTCGGCCAGCCGTTCGTCATCGACAATCGGCCCGGCGCCGGCAGCACCATCGGCATCGGCATCGTCGCGGCCGCGCCGCCCGACGGCTACACGTTGCTTCTTGTCAGCACCTCCGCGGTCATCAGCGCCAAATATTATCCGCACCTGAGCTTCGACGTGGTCCGCGACATCGCGCCGGTTTGCGGCATCGCCGACGAGCCGCTGGTCATGGTGGTCAACCCGGCATTCCCGGCCGGCACCATCGCGGAATTCATCGCCGACGCAAAGAGCCGCCCCGGCAAGATCACGATGGCGTCGGTCGGCAACGGCACCACGCCGCACCTTGCCGGCGAGCTGTTCAAGATGATGGCCGGCGTCGATCTCTTGCATGTGCCGTATCGCGGCGGCGCGCCGGCCTTGACCGACATCATGGGCGGCCGCGCCGACATGATGTTCGAAGGCATGCCGTCGCTGGTCGGCTATGTGCGCGCCGGCAAGCTGCGGGCGCTCGCGGTGACCTCGCCGCAGCGCTCGCCGGTGTTTCCGGAACTGCCGCCGGTCGGCGAAGTGGTGCCGGGCTATGCGGCGAGCGTTTGGTTCGGCATCGCCGCGCCGGCCAACACGCCGGCCGAAATCATCGATCGGCTCAATGCAGAGATCAATGCCGGCCTGGCCGATCCGACGCTGAGCAAACGGCTCGACGAGCTCGGCGGCACGCCGCTCACCGGCAGCGCGGCCGAGTTCAAGCAACGCTTCGTTGCCGACACGCAGAAATGGGCCAAGGTCATAAGCGACGCCAACATCAAGCCGGAATGAGTCATCAACCGGCCAGTGCCACTGGGAGGGACTTGCCAATGAAGCTTCGACGCCGTCGTTTTCTGCAGCTTGCAGGCGCTGCTGCCGCCGCTCCGGCGCTGCCGCGCGTTGCGGCGGCGTTGGATTATCCGACGCGGCCGGTCAAGATTTTGTGCGGCTTTGCCGCCGGCGGCGCCGTCGACATCGTGTCGCGACTGATCGCCGAATGGCTGTCGGAGCGGTTCGGCAAGCAGGTGTTCGTCGAGGACAGGGCCGGCGCCGCCAACAATATCGCCACCGAAAACATGGTGCGCTCGCCGCCCGACGGCTACACGCTTCTGCTCACCAATCCGACCAATGCCATCAACGCCACGCTCTATCCCGATCTGAAATTCAACTTCCTGCGCGACAGCGATCCGGTGGCCGGCATCATGCGGGTGCCCAACGTCATGGCGGTCGGTGCCCAGGTGCCGGCCAAAACGATTCAGGAGTTCATCGCGTTCGCCAACGCCAATCCCGGCAAGGTCTATTACGCCTCGCCAGGCAGCGGCACGTCGGTGATGATGTCGGCGGAGCTGTTCAAGATCCTGGCGCACGTCAAGCTCGACGGCGTCACCTACAAGGGCATGAACGGCGGCGGCTATACCGACATGATGAGCGGCCGCGTCCACGTCGCGTTCGACAATCTGCCGGGCTCGATCGGCTATATCCGCAACGGCCAGTTCCGCGCGCTCGGCGTCACGACGACGGTGCGCTCGGCGGAGCTGCCGGACGTGCCGAGTATTTCCGAGGTCATTCCCGGCTACGAGGCGAGCGCGTTCTACGGAGTCAACGCCGCGAAAGGCACGCCGCCGGAAATCATCGAGCGGCTGAACCAGGAAATAAATGCCGGGCTTGCCGATCCGGGCCTCAAGGCCAAGCTGGCTAATCTCGGCGGCATCATGATGCCCGGCACGCCCGCGGATTTCGGCAAGTTCTTGGCTGCCGAAACCGACAAATGGGCTAAGGTGATTCAAGAGGCGCACATCAAGCTCGAATGATCAGTGCGCGGCACACCTCCTTGTCATTGCGTGCCAACGGGGCCGGCCCGAAGTGGCCCGCCCGATGACAAGCTCCGCAAAGCAATCCAGGATCGCGCGCACTGAACCTGGATCGTTTCGTCGCCCTTCGGGCTCCTCGCAATGACGCATGACGCGTCAGGAATTCACCTGATGACTCCCCAAAATCCCATCCTCATCATCGGCGGCGGCATTGGCGGCCTGACCACGGCCTTGGCGCTGCTGCGCCGCGGGCTCGACGTCACGGTCTACGAGCAGGCGCCGGTGCTGCGCGAAGTCGGCGCCGGCGTGCAGATCGGCTCGAACGGCACGCACGTGCTTTATGCGCTGGGATTGAAAGAGGCGTTGGGGCGCGTCCAGGTGTTGCCGCCGCGGCGCGTGTTGCGGCACTGGCGCACCGGCGAGACCTGGGATTGGTTCGATCTCGGCGCGGCGTCGGTCGCTCGCTACGGCACGCCGCATCTCCTCCTGCACCGCAACGATCTGCACGGCCTCCTAGTCGAAGCGGTCCGCGCGCTCAAGCCGGACGCGATCAAGCTCGGCATGCGCGCCATGGCGGTCGCGCAAACCGCCGACGCCGCAACAGTGCAATTCGCCGACGGCCAAAGCGCCACGGGCACGGCCATCATCGCAGCCGACGGCATCCACTCGCCGGTGCGGCAATGCCTGTTCGGCCCGGGCAAGCCCGCCTTCATCGGCTGCGTCGCCTGGCGCGGCCTCATTGCGATGGATCGTCTGCCGCCGCATCTGGCGCAAATGCTCACCACCAACTGGATCGGACCGCACGGCCACGTCCTGCATTATCCGGTGCGGCGCGGCGAGCTGATGAACTTCATCAGCATCGTCGAGCGCAGCGACTGGCAGGTCGAATCCTGGATCGTCGAAGGCAGCAAAGATGAGCTGGCCGCCGATTTCCGCGGCTGGCACGAGGACGTGCACACGTTCATCGACGCCATCGACACGCCCTACAAGTGGGCGCTGCTGGCACGCGGCCCGATGGAGCGCTGGGCAGACGGGCGCATCGCTCTGCTCGGCGACGCCTGCCATCCGACCCTGCCGTTTCTCGGCCAGGGCGCGGTCATGGCGATCGAGGATGCCTACGTCATCGCCGCATGTCTGGAGAAATACGCCGGCGACCCGGCGCGCGCGTTCGAGCGTTACGAGGATATCCGCAAGGAGCGCACTTCGGCCGTGGTGCGCCGGTCGCACGACAACCGCCGCCATGTGTTCAGCCCAGAGCTCGGCGACCCCGGCGCGCTGGCGATCGAAGTGGCGCGCTACTGGCAGCAGGAGCACGTCAAGGAGCGGCTCGACTGGCTTTATGAGTACGACGCCACCGCGATCGCGGTGTGAGCGCTTTCTTCCTTCGTCATTGCCGGGCTTGACCCGGCAATCCATGCGGCTTCTCAACTTTCACCGATTTTGCGATTGGTCAGCATAGATGCGCGGGTCAAGCCCGCGCATGACGAGGAGAAAAGTCGCGTTCGCAGACGGCGCGCCTGTGCTATACCGCGCGCGAAAGGGACCGTCATGCCGCTCAGCAACCTTGCGACCCGCGACGTCGAAACGCTGGTGCACCCGTACATCAATCTGGCGGCGTTTCGCGACACCGGCCCGTTGATCCTGGAGCGCGGCGAGGGCGTCATTGTCTACGACACCGACGGCAAGCCGTACATCGAAGGCATGGCCGGGCTGTGGTGCACGGCGCTCGGCTACGGCAACGAGGAGCTGATCGAGGCCGCGACCGCGCAGATGCGCAAGCTGTCGTTCGCGCACCTGTTCACCGGCAAGAGCCACGACCCGGCGATCGAGCTTGCGGAAAAACTCAAGGAGATCGCGCCGGTGCCGATCTCCAAGGTGTTCTTCTGTAATTCCGGATCGGAGGCCAACGACAGCCAGGTCAAGCTGGTCTGGTATCTCAACAACGCGCTCGGCCGGCCGCACAAGAAAAAGATCGTCAGCCGCATCAAGGCCTATCACGGCGTCACCCTGGTGGCCGCCTCGCTCACCGGGCTGCCAGGCAATCACCGCGATTTCGACCTGCCGCTGCCGGGATTTCTGCACGCCGGCTGCCCGCATCATTACCGTTTCGCCCACGATGGCGAGACCGAGGAGGAGTTCGCCACGCGGCTGGCGGAAGAACTCGACGCGCTGATCGTCAAGGAAGGACCCGACACCGTCGCAGCTTTCATCGCCGAGCCGGTGATGGGTGCCGGCGGGGTGATCGTGCCGCCGAAAACCTATTTCGAGAAAATCATGCGGGTGTGCGCCAAGCACGACGTGTTCATGATCGACGACGAGGTGATTTGCGGATTCGGCCGGCTCGGCACGTTGTTCGGCTGCCAAAAGCTCGGCTACCGGCCGCACTCGCTGTCGATCGCCAAGATGATGTCGTCGGCCTATCTGCCGATCGCCGGCGTCATGATCCCGGAAGTCATGTATCAGGTGCTGCTTGCCGAGAGCAAAAAGATCGGCGTGTTCGGCCACGGCTTTACGTATGGCGGCCATCCGGTCTCGGCGGCGGTGTCGCTCAAGGCGATCGAGATCTATCTGCGTGACCGCATCGTCGACAAGGCCGCCGCACGCGGCGTGCAATTCCAGGCGCGGCTTGGCGCGCTCAACGCGCACCCGCTGGTCGGCGAGGCGCGCGGCCTCGGTCTCATCGGCGGCGTCGAGCTGGTCGCCGACAAGAACACCAAGCGCGCCTTCGCCGCGCAGCACGGCGTCGCCGCGCGCGCGGTGGCCTTCGCCGAAGCCGAGGGCCTGATCGTGCGCTCGGTGATCGGCGACGTCATCACGATCTCGCCGCCGCTCATCATCAGCGCCGCCGAAGTCGACGCCCTGTTCGACCGGCTGACGCGCGCGCTCGACAACACCCTCGACTGGGTCACGCGCGAGCGCCTCGCGCAGTCGTGATTGTCTCTTAACCCTCTCTCGTTATGGATCAGCTATCGCAAGGTTGGCGTGATAACGACGCGATGATCCCACGCGCTGGCGAAAGTTCATGAGGCCGATGCTTCCCGATGATGCGGCGCCCACGGGCGCTGCGGCTGCGCCGCAGGGCGCCGCGCGGGCTGTGCCGGCGCGCGCGCGGCTGACGCGGCGGCGGCTGCTGTTCGGCGCTGCGGGGCTCGTTGGGCTCTCCACCGCCAGCACCGCGGTCTATGCCGGCGCGGTCGAGCCGAACGGGCTTGTCGTCACCCGTTACGCGCCGGCGCCGCGCGGCTGGCCGGCCGGGCGCCCCCTCAGCATCACGGTGATTGCCGACCTGCATGCCGGCGGCCCCAACATGCTGCTGCCGCACGTGCGCGAGGTCGTCGATACCGCCAACGCGCTGCGCTCGGACCTGATCGTGCTGCTCGGCGATTTCACCGCCTGGTACGAATTTCGCACCGAAGGCGTGGCGCCCGAGCTGTGGTCGGCGGAGCTGGCGCGGCTCACCGCACCGCTCGGGGTGTGGGCCATTTTGGGCAACCATGATTGGTGGCATCGCTTGCGAATTGTGCGCAGCGCGCTCGCGGATGCAAAAATTCCGGTGCTCGAGAACGACGCGCTGCTGCTCGGCCGCGACCGACAGAAATTCTGGCTTGCGGGCATCGGCGATCAGCTGGCCCATCCGCTCGGCCGTGGCCGGTTTCGCGGCGAGGACGATCTGCCGGGCACGCTTGCGCAAATCCGCACCGACGATCCGGTCCTGCTGCTGGTGCACGAGCCGGATATTTTTCCGCGCGTGCCGCCGCGCGTGGCGCTGACGCTTGCCGGCCATACCCATGGCGGACAGATCCGGCTGCCGATCGTGTGGCCGCTGTTCGTGCCGTCGAAATTCGGCGCCCGTTACGCCTACGGACACGTGGTCGAGGACGAGCGACACCTGATCGTGTCGGGCGGGCTCGGCACCAGCATCATTCCGGCGCGGCTCGGCGTGCCGCCGGAGATCGTGCACGTGCGGCTCGGGGCGTGACTGCGGTTTACGCGGCCTTATCTGTTCATGAGCGATCAGAGAAAGCCGTCGATCGCAATGGCGGCCGTGAAACTTTTGCTGACCATTGCGATCGACGGCGCCATGCGACCAACAAGAGGAGTTAAAACGAACATGCCTGCGACAAGCGCGGGCATGACGCACTCAGAAGCTTCCGAGAGTCAGTCTCAGTACGGATTTCCCGCGTTCGGGCCTGACGATGCCACGTGCGCGGCGAACGGTGCGGTGTTGTTGTGCGGCGCCAGCACCACCACGATGGTGCCCATCTTGACGCGGCTATAGAGGTCCATGACGTCTTCGTTGGTCATGCGGATGCAGCCGGACGAGATGGCCTGACCGATATATTCCGGCTGATTGGTGCCGTGGATGCGATACAGCGTGTCCTTGCCGCCGGAATACAGATACAGGCCGCGCGCGCCCATCGGATTATGCGGGCCGCCGGTGACGAAAGCCGGCAGCGGGCCGAGCCGCTGCTGTTCGCTGGCGGTCGGCACCCAGGCCGGCCATTGCTCCATGCGGCCGACCTTGGCGATGCCGCTCCAGACCTGGGCGTCCTCGCCGACAGCAATGCCGTAGCGGATCGCCTGGTGGTTAGGCTCCACGTAGTACAGGAACTTGGCGTCCGGATCGATGACGATCGAGCCCGGCGCTTCCTTGCGATCGAACGAGACGATGTGGCGCCGGAACTGCTCGGGGATGGTGGCCTGCGCATAGGGCAGGTTCGACATCAGCTGCTTGTCGCGGGCGGTCCAGCCGGCCTGATTGGTCGGCGCCAGCGTCTCTTCCATGCAGCCGCCCAGCATCAGGCCGATAATGACGAAGAGAACCGCGCGCATGCTCATGGGTTTTCCGCCGCTTGCCGCTACTGTACCCGACTCCGCCGATGTGTAGCGAAATCGCCGCCGCCTTGCCAGCCGTGAAGAAGGTAAACGGTCACGGTCCGGCCCAGGTGTTGCAAGAATGCCGCACTGTCTGCCGATTCCCTTGGATAACTTGCCAAAATCGGTCCCGATGGCCCGACCGTCCGGCGGCAGGGAGTGTCGCAGAGATCGCTTAAGCGAGGGTTTACTACGAACCGAAAGGAGCCGTTTACCATCGCTCTGGCATTGCTGCGTGCGGAAGCGGAAATGTCACGGCGGCGGTCGATTTGCCGCCCACTTCCGCCGCACTCGTCGCGTAATCGACGGGCATCCACACGGGAAACATGGGACGGGAACGGGAATGAAAAACGCTGCTGCCGAAACGGCCAAAAACACCACGCAAAAAGCTGACGCCTCCAAGGAAACCGCGCTTGATCGGCGCTATGGCGCCATCGGCATCTCGGCCGTCGCCGCCGCGGCGCGCTATCAAGGCGAAGCCAAGAATTCGGCCTACGCGCCGGTCGCGATCGCCTGGCATGAGCCGGCTGACGAGGCGGCCTGATCGCAGGCTGGACTTCGACTATCTGAAACGGTCGCGGAAATCGGAGGCCGGCAGCGGCTTCCGGTTTCTGATTTTGGCTTCAGCTTCGCTGTTCGGCTTCGAGTTCCGCCGCATCATCGCGCCAGAAAAGCTTCGAAGGCGGCCAGTGAGGCGACCGCGACGCCGATAGCGACGTCGATGGTCCAGGCTTGGCTGTCCTGGAACCCGAGCAGCCAGGGCGCTACGATCAGAGTGAGCCCGGCGACCAGATTGAGCCATTCCTCCCAGACCGCGAACGCCGCCAGCGCCGCGATCGAAAGCACCGCGATGATGACGCCCACCACCGACGCCGTCTGCCAGGGCGCGCCGCTGGACAGCCCGAACAGCCACGGCGAAAAGAACAGCACGACCGCGAGCGACAGGTTCGCCACGTCGCAGAGCCGCAGGCTGCACCATTCTTCCATGACATCCTCCCGTGCGCAGACGGCACGCGGTGGGGAGAACCGGGTGTGGCCGCCATGGTTCCCCGAGCCTTTGCGGTACCCGCACCGCGGCTGCCCGGCGCATTCGTCATGAGCACGGTGCCCGATACAGGGGCCGGCTTCTCCGACGCCGAGATCGAGGCCGGCCGCCGCCTGTTTGCCGGCGATTGGCAGTTTGTCGCGGCGGCCGGCGCGCTGGCGGCGCTGCCGCCAATGGCCACGACGGAGATTGCGTTCGCCGGCCGCTCCAATGTCGGCAAGTCGAGCCTGATCAACGCGCTGACCGGGCGGCGGGCGCTGGCGCGCACCTCCGCAACGCCGGGCCGGACGCAGGAACTGATTTTCTTCGACAGCGGGCAGGGTGCCGCGGCTGGGCTCCAGCTCGTCGATATGCCTGGCTACGGCTACGCTGCCGCGCCGAAGTCAAAAGTCAGCGCCTGGACGCGCCTCATTCATGAGTACCTGCGTGGCCGCGCCACGCTGGCGCGCGTCTATCTGCTGGTTGATGCGCGACGCGGGCTGATGCCGGCCGACGAGGACATACTCACGTTGCTCGACAAAGCGGCGGTCAGCTATCAGGTCGTGCTCACCAAGTGCGACGCGCTTGCCGCAGCCGAATTGGCCGATCGTCTGGCCGGGATAGGCACGCAACTGGCGCGACGGCCGGCGGCGTACCCCATCGTGCTGGCAACCTCCGCCGAGACAGGAGCCGGCATTGCCGAACTGCGCGCCGCCATCCATCGGCTGTTGACCGAACGCCGCTGACAAAAGACCCGTTGATACGCGTGCCTCCCAGCCAAATAGCGTGGGCCGGCGAAGCGCCTGTTCCGCCGCCTGTAGGCCGCAGGGCCTTTCGCCGCAGCCCGGCGGCGGCTACATAGCCATTCCGCGCAAGGAGTTTCCCATGGCGGTGACGCCGTTCCAGCAGGCCCAGATCCTGGCCGAGGCGCTGCCCTATATGCAGCGCTATGACGACGAGATCGTCGTCGTCAAATACGGCGGCCACGCCATGGGCGAGGAGCAGCTGGCGCGCGCGTTTGCGCGCGACATCGTGTTGTTGGAGCAGACCGCGATCAATCCGGTCGTGGTCCACGGCGGCGGGCCGCAGATCGAGGCCATGCTCAAGAAGGTCGGCGTGCAGTCGCAATTCGCCGGCGGCCTGCGCATCACCGATGCCAAGACCTTGGAAATCGTCGAGATGGTGCTGGCCGGATCGATCAACAAACAGATGGTCGGCTACATCAACGAGGCCGGCGGCAAAGCGGTCGGGCTGTGCGGCAAGGACGGCAACATGGTGGTGGCGCGCAAGCTGACGCGCACCGTGGTCGATCCGGGCTCCGAGGTCGAGCGGCTGGTCGATCTCGGCTATGTCGGCGAGCCCGACAAGGTCGACACCACCGTGCTGACGCAGATTCTCGGCCGCGATCTCATTCCGGTTTTGGCGCCGGTCGCCGCTGCGGCGGACGGCGGCACCTTCAACGTCAATGCCGACACGTTCGCGGGCGCCATCGCCGGCGCGCTCAAGGCGAAGCGCTTTCTGCTGCTGACCGATGTGCCGGGCGTGCTCGACAAGTCGAAAGCGCTCATCAAGGAGCTGTCGGTCGACGACGCGCGGCGGCTGATCGCCGACGGCACCATCGCGGGCGGCATGATTCCCAAGGTCGAGACCTGCATCTACGCGCTGGAGCGCGGCGTCGAGGGCGTGGTGATTCTCGACGGCAAGGTGCCGCACGCGGTGCTGCTCGAATTGTTCACCGAGCTCGGCGCCGGGACGCTCATTCACAATTGACGCGATCGCTGCAATGAAATCGAGCGGCGCGCGTGGGCTCTATGCCCTCTGGCCCGGTCTCGTCGCGGCGACCGCGTTCGGCGTCTGCGACACGCTGGTCAAGCTCGTGCTCGCCGCCGGCATCGACGTGCTGACCTTGGCGCTGATCCGCGGCGTGGTCGGGGTCGCGATCGTCTTTATCTATTTGCGGCTCAGCACGCCGGCGGCGGCCGCTTCCGCGCGGCAGCGCGCCTTCGCGCTGGCGCTCGGCGTGTTGTTCGCCGGCGTCGTCTACGGCTTGTTCGAAGCGATCGACCGCATCACCGTGCCGGTCGGCGTGCTCACCTATTTCGTATATCCGCTGCTGACCGGCATCGGCGGCGCACTTTTTGGACTGGAGCGGATCGGCTGGCGAGGCATCGCCACGGCCATTGTGGCGTTCTGCGGACTGGCGCTGACCATCGAAGCCTACCCGCAGCACCTTTCGCTCATCGGCTTGGGCTTCGGTCTCGGCGCCGCGGTTTGCCGCGCTGCATTTTTGTTGATTGCGCGCCGCGAACTGCAGGAGCTCGATCCGCGTCTGACCACCTGGTATTCGCTGTTGTCCTCGACCGCGATTTTTGCCATCGCCGCGCTCGCGACCCGCAATTGGCCGGCTTCGCACGATGCCGCCGGCTGGCTGCTCGCCGCCGTCGTCGGCATCGGCACCGCGATCGCGATCCTCACGCTCTACATGTCGACGATCCGCGTCGGTCCATTCCGCAGCGCGCTGATCATGAATCTGGAGCCGCTCTTGGCGACGGCGCTGAGCGTGCCCGTGCTCGGCCAGGTGATCACGCCCGTTCAGGCCATCGGCGGCGCCATCATGCTGGCCGCATTGGCGGCGTTTCAGTCCCGGCGCTGACGGTGGTAACCTTGCCCGATGTCGACCGCGGCAGAGCAGGGCAGGTGGCGATGGTGCGCGCGTTTATGCGCGCTCGCCCTGCTGTTCGCGGGCGGTGTTGTCGCGGCGCTGGCGCAGAATAAGCTGCCGGCGCCGCAGCCGGCCGAGCCCGACGTTGCCGTTGCGCTCGTGCTCGCGGTCGACACCTCGGGCAGCGTCAGCATGGGACGCTTCGAGCTGCAGAAGCAGGGCTACGCCGCGGCGTTCCGCAATCCGCAAGTGCTCAACGCCATCCGCTCGCTCGCGACGCAATCGATCGCCGTCACCATGATGCAGTGGACCGGCCCGTTTCTCCACGTCGTGGTCGTCGACTGGGCGCCGATCAAGGACGAAGCGAGTGCCGAGGCGTTCGCGTCCGCGATCGATGCGGCGCCGCGCCGGCTGTTCGGCGGCGGCACCTCGATCAGCGGCGCCATCGATTTTTCGCGGCTGCTGCTGGCGCGCAACCCGTACCGCCCGCTCCGCCGCGTCATCGACGTGTCGGGCGACGGCTCCAACAATAGCGGCCGCGATGTGACCGAGGCACGCGACGAGGCGGTGCGCGACGGCATCGGCATCAACGGCCTGCCGATCCTGACCGTGGAACCCGGCCTCGACCGTTATTATCGCGACTTCGTCATCGGCGGTCCCGGCGCCTTCATGATTGCGGTCAAGGAATATGACAATTTTGCCGATGCCGTTCTCAAGAAGTTGATCAACGAGATCGCCGGCACGAAGCCGCTCACATTATCGCGAATAGCAAAGCGCTAATCCGAGCGTCACAAACTCGGCCAACTTTGCGCCGAGACTCGCGTTGGCTCGTGCTTCGGCCGGCCATGGCGATCAGGTCCGCGGCGAGAGGCTCTCATGCGCGGCTTTCACAGCAATGCCTTCGATCCCAAGACGCTGGTCGTGATCGAGACCGCCTTCGACGAGGCTTGGCTGACGCTCAAAGCGATCGGCAACACCTCGATCAAGCCGGACGAGTTGGCGCGCTCGGTGCTGCGGCTGGCGATGGAGGGCGAGCGCGATCCGGTGCGCCTGCACGACGGCGCGCTCAAGCGCCTCGTCCCGGCCACCGCCTGGCGCGAGGCCGGGTAACCTGTCGTCATTGCGAGGAGCGAAGCGACGAAGCAATCCAGGAGTCGGTGCACCAGCCCCTGGATTGCTTCGCGGAGCTTGTCATCGGGCCGGCCACTTCGGGCCGGACCCGTTGGCTCGCAATGACGACTAACCGCGGGGCATCTTACGGCTGCGCGGCCAGGAGCGCGGCGCCGGCGACCAGCACGGCCGCCATGGTGCCGAGAAAGATCGCGACGAAAAACGGCAGCGTCTTCCGCAACTTTTTGCGCATTACGCGTGACCCGACCGAAGGGATTGCAACTGATTCGGCAGCCTTTAAAAGCTTGTCACCATGAAAAGTGGCAAGAACGAGTCGGCGGCAGTGAGCGAGCGCGCGCGCCGCGGGTTTGCCGGGATCGAGACCTGGGTATTCGATCTCGACAACACGCTCTATCCGCATCACCTCAATTTGTGGCAGCAGGTCGACGCGCGCATTCGCGATTACGTCGCCGATTTCCTCCACGTCAGCCATGACGAGGCGTTCCGGTTGCAGAAGGACTATTACCGGCGCTACGGCACCACCATGCGCGGCCTGATGGAGGAGCACGGGCTGAAGCCCGATGAATTCCTCGAAATCGTGCACCAGATCGACCATTCGCCGCTCACCCCGAACCCGGCGCTCGGCGCCGCCATCGCGGCGCTGCCCGGCCGCAAGCTCATCCTCACCAACGGCACGCGCGCCCACGCCGACGCGGTGATGAGCCGGCTGGAAATTGCCGAGCATTTCGAGGACGTGTTCGACATCCGCGCCGCCGCGCTCGAGCCGAAACCGCAGCCGCAGGTCTATGCGCGCTTTCTCGCCCGCCACAACGTCGATCCGAAGCGCGCCGCGATCTTCGAGGACCTCGCCCGCAATCTCGAAACGCCGCACGCGCTCGGCATGATCACCGTGCTGGTGGTGCCGCAAGGCGCCGGCGTCGTGTTGCGCGAGGACTGGGAGCTCGCCGGCCGCGACGAGCCGCACGTCGATCATGTCACGGATGATCTGGCGGAGTTTTTGCGGCGGGTTCGAGCGGAGTCCGCTGGGAGCGCGCGAAACCAAGTTTGACTCGTCATGCCCGGCCTTGTGCCGGGCATCCACGTCTTAAGCTCAGCAGGCTCAAAGACGTGGATGGCCGGGACGAGCCCGGCCATGACGATGTCTCGTAATCGCTCGCGTGCGTTCGTCAGCCCGACCGTCCTCGCGCCTACGGCTTGCCGTAGCCGCCCGCGGTCGGCGTCTGGATGATGATTGCCTCGCCAGCGTCGAGCACCGTGGCGTCGCAGCCGGCGAGTTTTTCCATGCGGCCGTCGTTGCGGCGCACCGCGTTCTCGCCAACTTGACCATCGGTGCCGCCGTCAAGCCCGAACGGCGGCACGCGGCGGTGGCCGGACAGGATGGTGCATTCCATTTTTTCCAGGAAGCGGATGGTGCGGATGACGCCGTCGCCGGCGTTAAAGCGCCCGCTTCCGCCCGAGCCTTTGCGGATGTGAAAGTCTTCGAGCAGCACCGGATAGCGGAATTCCAGAATCTCCGGATCGGTGAGCCGGGTGTTGGTCATGTGGGTGTGCACGGCGTCGGTGCCGGGAAAGTCCGGGCCGGCCGGCGAGCCGGAGCAGATCGTCTCGTAATACTGATAACGCGCATTGCCGAAATTCAGATTGTTCATGGTGCCCTGCGCCGCCGCCATGGCGCCGAGCGCGCCGAACAGGCAATTGGTCACCTCCTGCGAGGTCTCGACATTGCCGGCGACCACGGCGGCGGGAAATTCCGGCGACAGCATTGATTGTTTCGGCACGATGATGCGGATCGGCCGCAGGCAGCCGGCATTCATCGGAATGTCGTCGTCGACCATGACGCGGAAAACGTACAGCACGGCGGCGCGGGTCACCGGCTCGGGCGCGTTAAAGTTCGTGGTCTGCTGCGGGCTGGTGCCGGTGAAATCGATGGTCGCCTCGCGTTTCTTCTTGTCGACCGCGATACGCACTTTGATGCGCGCGCCTTGGTCGGTTTCCACCGCAAACGCGCTGTCGTGCAGGCGGTCGAGCACGCGGCGCACGCTTTCGGCGGCATTGTCCTGGACGTGCCGCATATAGGCACGCACCACCGGCAAGGTGAAATGGCGCACCATCTTGCGCAGCTCCTGCACGCCTTTTTCGTTGGCGGCGATCTGCGCCTTGATGTCGCCCACGTTCTGCAGCGGATTGCGCGCCGGATATTTGGCGCCGGTGAGCAGCGCATATAGCTCTTTCTCGCGGAAACGGCCGCGGTCGACCAGCTTGAAATTGTCGATATAGACGCCTTCCTGCTCGATCTCGGTGGCGTTGGGCGTCATCGAGCCCGGCGACATGCCGCCGACGTCGGCATGATGGCCGCGCGAGGCGACCCAAAACAATATCTCCCCTCCCCCTTGCGGGGAGGGGTTGGGGGTGGGGGTGGGGGTGGAGACGCGGCGCGACCGCGCAGACGAACGCTTCTGTGTTCCTCTTTGTTTTGCAGTTGCCTCCCGACCCCCACCCCTGACCCCTCCCCGCAAGGGGGAGGGGAAGGAAAATACCGGCGTGCACACCGTGATGTCCGGCAGGTGCGTGCCGCCGTTGTAAGGCGCGTTGATGGCGTAGACGTCGCCCGGCCGGATCCGGCCCTTGTTCTCGCGGATGATGGTCTCGACGGCGCGGTCCATCGAGCCGAGATGCACCGGCATGTGCGGCGCGTTGGCGACCAGCGAGCCGTCGGCCGAAAAAATCGCACAGGAGAAATCGAGCCGCTCCTTGATGTTCACCGAATAGGCGGTGTTCTGCAGCGACACGCCCATCTGCTCGGCGATCGACATGAACAGATTGTTGAACACTTCGAGCATCACCGGATCGGCCTTGGTGCCGATGGCGCGCGCCCGCAGAAGCTTTTGCACCCGCCGCAGCACCAGATGATTCTTGGCGGTCAGTTCGGCCTGCCAGCCGTGTTCGATCACGACGGTCTGATGCGGTTCGATGACGATGGCCGGACCCTTCACCTTGTGTCCTGGCGCGAGGAGGTTGCGCGTATAGACGGGCGCGCGCTGCCACTTGCCGCTGGAAAAAAAGCGCGTGCGCCGCGCCGGCTTCGGCAACTTTGCCCGCGTCGTTTTCAATTTCGGTTCTTTGAACTGCGCGCCTCCGCCGACCGCCTCGACTGAGACGGCTTCGATGACCAGCTCTTTGCTGCGGTCGATGAAGCCGAACTGCGCCTTGTGAGCGCGCTCGAATGCGGATTTCATTTTTGCAAGCGGCAACAATTCCAGTTTCGCTCGCAGGGCAGGATGAAGTGTGCCGGCTTCGACGAGCAGCGGCGTATCGGTGCCGGCGTAGCGGATGTGGGCGCGGATGTACAACGTGATCTTGTCCGGCGCCACGCCTTGGCCGGCGACTTCGGCAATGGTGTCGCGCGCCAAAGTGGCAGCGATCTTTTGCACGATGGCGCGGGCCTTGTCGCCGAATGATTCCTCGATCGCCTGCTGGCGCACGCTGCGGATGTCGGCGAGGCCCATGCCGTACGCCGACAACAGCGACGACAGCGGATGAATGAGGACGCTCTCCATACCGAGCGCGTCGGCGACCAGGCAGGCGTGTTGGCCGCCGGCGCCGCCGAAGCAGTTGAGCGCGTAGCGGGTCACGTCGTAGCCGCGCTGCACCGAAATCTTTTTGATCGCGTTGGCCATGTTCTCGACCGCGATCCGGATAAAACCGTCGGCGACCTGCTCGGCGTAGCGGCGGTCGCCGATGTCTTTGGCAAGCGATGCGAAGGCGGCGCGCACCGCCTCGGCGTCGAGCGGCAGGTTTTGCTGCGGTCCGAAAATTTTTGGAAAGAAATCCGGAAGAAGCTTGCCGACCATGACGTTGGCATCGGTCAGCGCCAGCGGCCCGCCGCGGCGGTAGCATTTGGGGCCTGGATTGGCGCCGGCCGAATCCGGGCCGACGCGAAAGCGCGCGCCGTCGAAATGCAGGATCGAGCCGCCGCCCGCCGCCACGGTGTGGATGCGCATCATCGGCGCGCGCATGCGCACGCCGGCCACCTCGGTCTCGAACGCGCGCTCGTATTCGCCGGCGTAATGCGACACGTCGGTCGAGGTGCCGCCCATGTCGAAGCCGATCAGCCGGTCGAAGCCGGCTTGCCGTCCGGTCTCCGCCATGCCGACGACGCCGGCGGCAGGGCCGGATAGGATCGCGTCCTTGCCGCGAAACAACTCGGCCGCCGTGAGCCCGCCCGACGACATCATGAACATGAGTCGGGGTTCTTCACCTCCCCCTGCAGGGGGGAGGTCGCCGCGCGAAGCGCGGCGGGTGGGGGTCGTTCTTTTGCTCAGCGTGTCACCCCACCCCGCCGCGCCGCTGACGCGCCGCGGCGACCCTCCCCCTCCAGGGGAGGGTGAAGAATTCAATTCCTCCGCCACTTGCGCGACATAGCGGCGCAAGATCGGCGACAGGTAAGAATCGACCACCGTGGTGTCGCCGCGGCCGACCAGCTTGATCAGCGGCGAGACTTCATGGCTGGCCGAGACCTGCCCAAAACCGAGCTCGCGCGCCAGCGCGGTAATGCGCTTTTCGTGATCGCTGTAGCGGTAGGCATGCATCAGCACGACGGCGACGGCGCCGATGCCGTCGGCCTTGGCGCGCTTGAGCGCGGCGCGCACGGCATCGAGGTCGAGCGCGCGTTCCACCGTGCCATCGGCGCGCACGCGCTCGTCGACCTCGGCGACGCGCTCGTACAGCATGTCGGGCTTGATGATGTGCTTGGCGAAAATTTTCGGCCGGGCCTGATAGCCGATGCGCAGCGCGTCGCGAAAACCTTTGGTGATGAGCAACAGCGTGCGTTCGCCCTTGCGCTCGAGCAGCGCATTGGTGGCGACCGTGGTGCCCATCTTCACCGCGCCGATGCGCTCGCTCGGGATCGCCGCGCCGGGCGCAAGTCCAAGCAGGCGGCGGATGCCTTCGACCGCGGCGTCGCGGTACGCTTCCGGGTTGTCGGAGAGAAGCTTGTGGGTCAGGAGCGAGCCATTGGGCCGCCGGCCGATGACGTCGGTGAACGTGCCGCCGCGGTCGATCCAGAATTCCCAGGCGCCGCCTGACATGCGCTCGATTCCGCCCGTCGTCTGTGTCACACTGGGCGCGAACGAGGCCCCCGCAGACTTGTAGGGTGGGCACCGCGTTTGCTCAAGCGTGCTTCGCGTGGGCAAAATCGAATCGGCGCGGTGCCCACGCGACAAGTCACTCAGACGATTTGGCCCACCCTACGAACGAGGAAGCACTGATGCACAAGATCGCGATCGCCAAAGCCCAGACCGAGCGCCTGCAGACGCGGCTCGGCAAGCTGCACCCGTTCGATGTGCTCGATCCGGCCAAGACGGCGTTGGTCGTGATCGACATGCAGAATTATTTCGTCAAGCAGGGCCATCAGAGCGAGGTGCCGCTGGCGCGCGAGATCGTGCCCAACATCAATCGGCTGGCCGCCGAGCTGCGCCGCCGCGGCGGCCACGTCGTTTGGGTGCGCAACGGCACCAACGACACGCGCGAGAGCTGGTCGAACTACCACAATTATCTGCAGAGCCGCGACCGCGCCGAGCGGCGGCTGCAGCAGATGGAAGTTGGCGCCGACGGCTACGCGTACTGGCACCTCAACGACATCCGGCCCGAGGACGCCCAGATCACCAAGAAACGCTACAGCGCCTTCATCCAGGGCTCATCCGATATCGAGCGCCATCTGCGCGACCGCGGCATCGACACCATCCTGGTCACCGGCACCGCCACCAATGTGTGCTGCGAATCGACCGCGCGCGACGCCATGATGCTCAATTTCAAAGTGGTGATGGTAGCGGACGGCCTCGCCACCCACACCGACGAGGAGCACAACGCCACGCTGTCGAATTTCTACGGCCAGTTCGGCGATGTGCAGACGGTGGATGAAGCGATCGAGTCGCTTCAGCGCGGCGCGAAGAAGGCGGCGGCTTAGTACCAGCGCGGCATACTCCCACTCGTCATGCCCGGCCTTGTGCCGGGCATCCACGTCTTACGCCCGCGCGAGCTCAAAGACGTGGATGGCCGGGACAAGCCCGGCCATGACGATGAAACAACGAAGGCTTTTTGCCTCAAACATCCGGCCGCTTGTATTCCAGGTTCGGCCCGCCCTTCTGCGATTGCAGATACGAATCGACGTCCGCGGTCGGATCCATGACCCGGCGCATGCGGGCGGCGACCAGTTGATCGAGCTGGATCGCTTGCGACAGCGACAGGTCGCGGCCCATCTGCACGGTGATCTTGGCGTGCTCGAGCGGGGCAGGGTGACGCGCGGCGATTTCACGGGCGATGCCGGTCACGGTCGTTTCCAGCTCCGCCGCCGGCAGCGCCTGCGAGATGACGCCCCAGCGGTCGGCTTCGGCGCCGGAAATGTTGCGGCCGACCAGCTGCATCAGCGCGACCTTCTTGATCGGGATGCCGCCGTGCACCAAGGTCGAGGTGACGAGCTGGCCGAAACTGCCGCGCAATATTTCCGGCATGCCGAATTGCGCGTCCTCGGCGGCGAATACGAGGTCATGGCAATTGACGATGCCGAGCGCGCCGCCGAGGCAATAGCCGTGCACCTGGGCGATGACGATGCGGGGAAAGGCGCGCAGCGTCTCCGCCATGCGCACGGTCGGCGTCGGCCGGTCCCAGTCGCGCGGCGCCTCGCTGACCTGGCGCAGGAAGTGCAGGTCGAGACCGGAGGAAAAGCAAATTCCGGCGCCCTTGGTGATCACGGCCTTCACGTCGGGCTCGGCGCGGATGAGATCGAGCGCCTCGAACCACGCGCTCACCAGCGCCTCGTTGAGACAATTGCGTTTGTCCGGCCGGTTGAGCACGACGCGGGCCACGCCGGCATCGTCGAGCCGTTCCAGAATGAGCTCCGGCCATTGCTTCCATGTGCGCCAGTTATCGGACATCGCTGTCTCCTGAAATGTGCAGACGTTAATTTTTCGAGGCAATGCGCGGCAGCAGCAGCGCGTCGAGCGCGCCGCCGCCGCGCGGCAGCACGACGAAGGGATTGATGTCGATCGATTGCACGATATCGGCCAAATCCTCGGCGATGCGGCCGAGCGCGACCAGCGCATTGACGACCGCTTCCGCATCGAGCGCCGCGCCGCCGCGATAACCGGCCATGAGCCGCGCCGCGTGGGTGCGTTCGAGCATGGCGCGCGCTTTCGCAGGTGTGATCGGCGGCGCCGCGAACGCCACGTCCTTGGTCAATTCGAGCAGCACGCCGCCGCTGCCGGCCATGACGACGAGACCCATCTCGGGATCGCGGTTGAGACCGAGGACGAGCTCCAGGCCGCCGCTGATTTGCTCGCACATCAGCATGGCATCCAGCCGCTCGATGCCGGCGCGCCGCACGTTCGCTTCAATGGATGCGTACGCCGCACGTACCGCTTCGCCATCGCGCAGATGGAGCGCCACCGCGCCGGCGTCCGATTTGTGCAACAGCTTGGTTGCAACCGCTTTCAGCACGACTGGATAGCCGATCTCGGCGGCGGCTTTCACCGCGTCGTCCGCCGATTGCACGGCAATTTCCCTCGGCGTCGCGATACCGTAGGCGCGCAGCAAGTCTTTCGACTGCACTTCATTGAGTGCCGCTGCCCCAGTGGCGACAAGCTCTTGCACCTTGGCCGCCGCGGCAGCTTCGGCTGCCGTCGACGCGGCGCGCGCTGGCGCCGGCGCTGTTACGAGGCTCTCAAGCTCGGCAGCACGCGCGGCGCGCTCGATGGCGCGCAGCGCTTTGTTAGCCTCCTGCAAATACGACAGATGCGGCGTCTTGGCCCGCAGCGCGCGGCTGTAGTCGGTCTGGCTGTGCGACACCGGCGCCACCGCGGCGATCGGTTTCGGCAATCCGGCGACCACCATGGCTTCGACCATCGCGGTGTGGTGCTCGGCGCGCTCGGAGCCGGGCTCGCGCGGCAACCGCTCCTGAAACAGCACCATGTCGACGTTCGGATCGGCTTGCAGCGCCGTGATGGTGGCTTTGAAATTCTCCGAGCTGCTCAACACCGCAAAGCCGCCGTCGCTCGGATTGCCGACCAGCGAGCCGACGCCCAAAATACCGCTGAGCGTGGCGGTGGTGTGCGGCGCCAGCGCGGGAAATTGCAGGCCGTTGCGCTCGGCGGCCTCGATCAAAAAACCGCGAAACGCGCCCGAATGGGTCACCGCGCCAAGCCGCTTGCCGCGCGGCATGCCGGTGTGCGCCACCAGCTCGGTGATCTCGACCGCGTCGTCGAGCGTGTCGGCGCGGATCACGCCGAGATCGGCGGCGACCGCGTCGAAGGCCTCCATGGTTCCGGCGAGCGAGCCGGTATGGGCGAGGGCGGCGGTGCGTCCGCTCTCCGACTGGCCGAGTTTGACGGCGACGATCGCCTTGCCGGCCTGGCGCGCCAGACGGCATGCCGCCTTGAATTTTTCCAGGTCGGTGATCGCCTCGATGTAGAGGACGATGACTTTCAGCTCCGGCTGGTCGGCGAAGAAGGCGACGTAGTCCGGAATGGAGAGGCCGGCTTCGTTGCCGCTGGTGATGAGATATTCGGCGGCGATGCCGCGTTCTTCCAGCGCGACGTTCATGTAGATCAGCATGCCGCCGCTCTGGCCGACCAGCGCCACCGGGCCCTCGCGCAGGCCGAGCGGGCGGTCCTCGGTCAAGGTGACCAGGCGGCTCTTGGCGCAGATATTGCCCATGCAGTTCGGGCCGGAGACCGCCAGCCCGGTCTCGGCGATGGCCGCTTTGAGGTCGCGGCCGAGCGCTTCGGCCTGGCGGTCGAACGCCTCGCCGAAGCCGGAGGAGAACACGGTGGCGCTGCGCGCGCCGGCCGCCGCGCCGCTGCGCAACAGCTCGGGCACCGACGGCGCCGGCACCACGACGACCAGATGATCGGGCGGCTCGGGCAGCGCGGCGAAATCCGGGTAGCAGGGCGTATCGAAAATCTCTTTGCGCCGCGGATGAATCAGATAGACCGGGCCGGGAAAGCCGTAGCGCTTGAGGTTGCGCCAGGCGCGCGCGGCCCAGCTGCCCGGCCGGTCGCTGATGCCGATCACCACCGCGTTGCGCGGTTCGGTCAACGCCGCGACTTTCTTCTTGGAGGTTTCCAGATCCACCACGGACTCCCGCTGCAGATTCCTCAGGCGCGGACCGCGAACGCGATGGTCCGCCGCCCGAGCAGATAAAATGCGGCCGCGATCACGGTCATGATCGCGGTCCAAACGAGGCCGAACGCCGCGAGCTCGGTGCCCTGACCGTTGGCCCACAAATCGAACATCGCCACCGAGACCGGCTGCGCCGATGGGGAAGCCAGGATGACCGCCATCGACAGATCGCGCGCGGCGATCAAAAAAATGAATAGCCAGCCGGCGAGCAGCGCCGGCAAGGTGAGCGGCATGACGATGCGGCGCAGAATCGTGGAGAGCGGCGAGCCGGCGACCGACGCGGCCTCTTCGAGCTCGGGATGGATCTGCATGACGCCGGCGGTGGCGTAGCGCATGCCGTACGGCAGATAGCGGATGGTGAACGCGATCACGAAGGCCCACAGCGTGCCGTAGATGGCGAGCGGCACCGCAAGATAAATCTGGATCATGGCGACGCCGAGCACGATGCCGGGAAAGATCAAGGGCGCGGTGGCGAGCTGGTCGACCAGCCAGCCGCCCGGCCGGCGCCGCGCCGCGAGCCAGCCGGACAGCATGGTCAGCGCCATGACGCAGGTCGCGGCGCCCGCGCTCATCGCCAGTGTCTTCCAGACCAGATCGAGATAGAAGGTCGAGTTCAGCACGGTGCGGAAATTGTCGAGCGTGGCGAGGCCAAAACCGCGGCGGCTGATGCTCTGGGTGAACGGCATCAGCGCCAGCCAGATCAGTCCCAGCGCCGGCAGCGCCAGGATCAGCAGAAAATTGAACACGATGACGGCGCTGCCGAGATAGCGCAGCCGGCCGAGATCGAACGGCCGCGAGCGGAAGCCGCGCCCGGTCACGGTGTGGAAGCGCGAGGCATGGCGCGACAGGCGCGAATAAAGACTGAGCAGGCCGCCGGCCAGCACCAGCAGCACGATCGAAAACGCGCTGGAATAGCCGAGGTCCGGCGGCACGTTCTCGCGCATGTCGAGATAAATGTCGGTGGTCAGCACCTTGACATGGCCGGGCAGTCCGACCAGCGCCGGCACTTCGAACGCCTCGATCGAGCGCACCATCATGAGCAGCGCGACGGCGGCGAAGGCCGGCAGCGCCATGCGCATGGAGATGCGCGTCACGGTCTTGAGAATGCCGGCGCCGCTCATCCGCGCCGCCTCCTCGAATTCGGAATTGGCAGATTGGAAGACGGACGACAGAAGCAGAAACGACAGGGGGGACCACAAGAAACCTTCGACCAGGATCATGCCGGGCATCGAATAGGCGTTGAAGCGCGGCAGGCCGACCGCGACGAGCAGGTCGTTGAGCGGCCCGGCGCGACCCAACAGAAACAGCCAGGCGATGACATAAAGCACGAACGGCGTGCCGAGCGAGATGATCGCGGTCAGATAGGCGAACGCCTTCAAAGGCGCATTGGTGCGTTCGACCAGCCAGGCCACCAGGCCGCCGAAGCACAGCGCGATCGCGGTGGCGCCGATGCTGAAGATCAACGAATTCGCCAGGCTGCCGAAGAATTGCCGGTCGGCGAGCAGGCGCAGGTAATAGTCGAAGGTGAAGTCGCCGAGGCCGCCCTTGACGGTCGTGGTATGCAGGCTGCCCTGAACCAGAAACCAGAGCGGCGGCACGACCAGAAGCAGCAGCGCCAGCGTGAGCGCGCCGACCAACAGCCGCGTCGGATCGGGTGTGGGGCGGGTAGGCTCCAATACAACGGAATGAGCGGTCTGCATCCGTGTCATTCCCCGCGTAAGCGGGGAATCCAGTATCCGCAGGAGATCGAGCAAGGGACCAAAGCGCCCGCGTATACTGGATCGTCCGCTTTCGCGGACGATGACACTTCGCGACTGCAGCCCCGCGTCACTCGAACAACTCTTTTTTGATCTTCACCCAGCGCTCGACGTTGGCGCTCATCAGCGCCGGCGACAAAAAGGTGGCGTCGAAGCCGCCGCCTTCGGGTTTCAGCTCCGGCGTGCGGGCCGGCACCGCGGGCATCGCCGGCAGATAATCGACGGCGGCGAAGGCGCGCTGGCCCTCTTCGGATAGGAGAAAATCGATCAGCAGCCGCGCGGCGTTCGGGTGCGGCGCGTTCTTGACCAGGCCGATGGAATGAAACGGCGCCGGGATCGGCTCGACCTTGAGCCAGGCCACCGGCGCGCCTTTCTTGGCGCTGATCTCGGCGTGATGGTTGAAGATGCTGAGCGCGATCGGGTATTGGCCGAGAATCACCTGATCTAAAATGGCGCGGTTGGTGGCCTCGACATTGATGACGTTCTGCTTGGCGAGCGCTCGCAGGTACGCCATGCCCTTGTCCTCGCCCATGGCCTGCAGCACGGCGCCGATATAGGCCGGCGCGCCGGACGACGGCTCGTTGCCCCAGGCGATCTTGCCCTTCCATTTCGGATCGAGCAGGTCCTGCGCGGTCTTGATGTCGTCCTTGCCGATTAACTGCGTGTTGATGCCGGGCGTGAGGAAATAGAGCACCAGCGCGTTCCAGCGGCCCTCGGGGTCGCGCAGCGCCGGTGGATATTTGTTTGCATCGGAAGCCGCGAACGGCTCGACCAACCCGGCCTTGAGCAACGGCGGCGTGGTGCCGATGCCGTCGAACACGTCGCCCTCGACCTTGCCGGCGCGCGCCTCGTTGATGACCTTGATGGCGTTCGGCCCGGAATCGCCGCGCGCGTATCTGACCTCTATGCCGGGATATTTTTTGTTGAACGCGGCGACCAGCGGACGCACCGCCTGATTGACGATCAGCGACGTGTACCAGACCACCTGGCCTTCTTTCTTCGCCGCTTCGTAGAGCGCGGCTTCGTCGGCGTGCGCGCGCGAACAGACCACAGCAAAGATCGTGGCGAGCAGGTAAGAGGTTAGACGCGTCTTGGTCATTGCGGGTACCAGCTCGGCTTGCGCTTCTCTTTGAAGCTCGCGATGCCTTCCTGCGCTTCGGGCGTTCGCGACGAGCCGTGCGAAGGCCGCGCGGCAACGATCGCGGCCACGCCTGGATCGGCCCAGCGTTCCATGCCGTCCTTCAGGGTCCTTTGCGCGCCCGGCGCGCCGTGCAGCAGCGCATCGACGACTTCGCCGACTTTTGCGTCCAGCTGCTCGGCGGGAACGACTTCATGCGCGAGCCCGATGCGCAATGCCTCGGCGGCGCCGAAGCGCTCGCCCGACAGTCCGTAGCGACGGAAGACGCGGTGGCCGACGGCGCGGATGACGAACGGCGTTACTCCGAGCGGCGCCATGCCGATGCGCACTTCGGGGATCGAGAAGAACGCGCTGTCCGCCGCAACCACCACGTCGCAGCACGCCGCGAGCGCGGCGCCGGCGCCGATGGCGGCGCCGTGCACGGCCGCGACTGTCGGCTTCGGCAGCCGGTCGAGCGCGGCCAGCATATCGACGATCGTGGTCTGCGCCGACGATGGTTCGGGCGCGCTCGCCCGCGCCACCAGATCGGCGCCGGCGCAGAAATGCTTGCCGGCGCCGCGGATCACCACGACACGGGCGCGCTCATCGGCGGCGAGGCGCAAAAATTGCCGCGCCAGTTCATCGAGCGTCGCTTGGTCGATCGCGTTCGAGCGCTCCGGCCGGTTGAGCAGGATCGTGGCAATGCCGCGGGCGGAAATCTCGACTTCGACGCCGCGCGTCATCGGAACAGATCCTGCGTGACTTTCTGCCACTTCGGCAGTTCGCGGTGGATCTGCTCCGGCCGCATGAAATTCGCCTTGAAGCCGCCGTCGTTCGGCCGCAGCCCGGCGACCATGGCGGGCACGCTCGGCAGTGCCGGTAGATATTCGTTCTCCTGAAATACTTTTTGGCCTTCTGGCGACAGCAAAAATTCGAGCAACAGCCGCGCCGCATTGGGGTGCGGCGCATCCTTGAGGAGGCCGACGGCGTCGAGCGTCACCGGCGCCGGCTCGAGCTTGAGCCAGTCGCACGGCGCGCCTTTGCGCGCGCTGATGACGGTGTGATGGTTGAACGCCATCAGGTTCATCCAGTACTCGCCGGCAATCACCTGGTCGAGCACGGCGCGCGACGAAGCCTCGACGTTGACGACGCGCTGTTTGGCGAGCGCGCGCAGATACGCCATGCCCTTGTCGTCGCCCATGCTGGTGAGCACGTTGGCGACAAAGCCGTAGGCGCCGGCCATCGAGCTGCCGTTCCAGGCCATCTTGCCGGCAAGTTTTGGGTCGAGCAGGTCGGCGAAGGTTTTTGGCGCCTGATCTTTGGGCAGCAAGCTTGTATTGATGCCCGGCGTGAACACGTACATGATGACGGCGATCCAATAGCCGTCGCCCGCTTTCAGCTCGGGCGGATAGTCGGCGGCGTTGGGCACATTGAATGGCGCCAGCAGGCCGGCTTCCTGCAGCGGCAGCATGTTGGCGATGCCGTCGAAAATGTCGGCTTGCACGCGGCCGGCCTGGCCTTCGGCCAGAATCTTGGCCGAGGTCACTAGATCGTCGGCGCGGGTGTATTGCAGCGTCACGCCCGGATATTTCTTCTCGAACGCGGTTTTCAGCGGCCGGATGATCTGGTTGACGATCAGCGTCGTGTACCAGACGACCTGTCCCTCTTTTTTCGCCGCGTCGATGGTGGATTGATCGGCGGCGCCGGCGCGATGCGCGACAAGAGCGACGGCAGCGATGCAGACGAAACGTACCAGACTCCTCACGTCTCCTCCCCGTCATTCCGGGGCGCGCCGCAGGCGAGAACCCGGAATCCATAATCCCGATCGATTCAGTTAGGCACGGCCTTGGCGAAACCTTTCAAGCGCAGTGGTTATGGATTGCGGGTTCGCCGCTGCGCGGCCCCCCGGAATGACGGCTAGGCCGGCGCCTTCATGTCCTCGGGCGTCGGGATGAACTTCTCCATCTTGGGCGGAGCGCCGTTCTTGCGCATGTCGTCGAGCCAGATGCGGTGGATGCGCGGGTCCTGATCCTCGTATTCGATCTGGTCGCCGCCCTCCTTGACGCTCTTCGAGACCGCGGGCTTGTCGTCGCCGCCGGTTCCGAGCAGCGACACGCGGTTCGCCTGCGTGGTCGGATAGCGCAGGCCGCCGACCGCGGTGGCCAGATAGCGCGCCGGCTGCGGCCCGGTATTGAAGTGCTGGTGGAATTGCCGGTCGGCCGGCACCAGCACCATGCCGTGCTTCCAGTCGACGCGGCGGAAGTCCTTGTCGCCCTCGAACCAGAGCAGCGAATAGCCGAGCCCGATGACGCACATGACGTGGAAGCTCGGGCCGTGGCGGTGGCCTTTCTTGTAGGTGCCGACCGGCATCTCGGAGATGTGCGCGTGCATGGTGCCGTCGGCGAGCACGAACATGATGTTGGTGCCGCCGGCGCCGCGATCGCCCCAGCTTTTCAGCTCGATCGCGGTGAGGTCCGGCACGAAATTGGTTTCCCACATGTGGTTGCCCGGCCGCACCGTGATCAGATCGCCTTCGCCGGAGAAATAGCCGGCCTTGCCGGTGCGGTCGGCGAAATCGAAATCGTTGCCGAACACGAACGCGTCGTTATGAAAGACGTTCATCACCATCGGCAGATTGGTGGTGCTGACCAAGAGCGCGCGCTCGGTGCCGCTGCCGTTGAAGTGGCGGTGCTTGGCGTTGAGCGGAATCGCGAACAGGCTCTTCTCGCCCCACTCGAAACTGCGGCGGCTGCCGTCGGCGAACTCGAGCTGGGTCGAGCCGTGGCCTTCCAGCACGTAGACGACTTCTTCGTAGAGGTGGCGCTGCGGCGTCGTAGCGCGGCCGGGCGCGATCTCGTAGACGAACATGTTGGCGAAGTCGCCGCGGCCCTTGAGGTGCACCGCCGCGCCGTTGACGCCGTAGCGCGGCCACGGCGCGGTCGGCACGTCGAACAGGTAGACGCCGAAATCCTCGATCAGCGGCAGCCCCTCGCGCTTGAGCCAGTCGAGATAGGGATCGACGCCGTAACGCGCGTTGGCGGTCTGCGGCGTGTCGGTTTGCGGCGGGACTTCGCGGACGTTCATGTGTTCCTCCAGGGGCTTTGGGCCATACTATCCTTCCCCACGAAGCGGGGAAGGGGGACTGTCCGGAACGAGCGTCACCCGAACAGCAGCGACTTGATCACCACAGGAACGACACCGGGCGGCGCGATCAGTTCGCCGAGATCGACGTAATCGAGGTCTTGCAGCTCGATACCGTCGATGGAGACGAGTTTTCCGGGCCAGCCCAACTCGCGATGCAGCAGGCGGCCGAGCGTCTTGCCGACGTCGCCGTCGATCATCAGGAGCAGGAGTTTTAGGCGTCCGGCGTGCGGCGTCAGCGCGCGCACGATGCCTTCGCCGGCGGCTTTGAGGCGCGAATGTTCCGGATCGCCGTTCCAGGAGAATGAGATCGCGAGACGTGGATTACGGTCGAGATCGAATTCGTCGAGCCGGCTGCGGATCGCTTCGGCGAGCCGCGCCTGATCGATGGTCGCGGCGGAATCGAGATCGACGCGCAGCACCGGCACGTTGTGCACCGGCAGCACGTAGGGGTCGGGCAGATAAATGGTCTTGCCGCTGACCTGAACGGTGAATTGCGAGGCGCCGATCACGGTGGCGCGGATGCGCTGGCCGGGATCGATCAGCGGCAGCGCGCTACGCCGGCTCAATTGCCTCGCGAGTGCCGCGGCGAGCGGCTTGGCGACGTCGCCGAATTCCTGGTCCTCGTGGCCGAACATGTATTCGGCGACACCGCCGGAAAAGCTTATCGCGGTCGGCGTAAAGCCGCGGGGCAGGGGCTCGGTCAGCCGGAGCGCCTCGCCGAGGGCATCGCGCGGCGCACCGCATAGATAATCGGCTGCGATCGCCGCGAGACGCTGTACGATTTTTTGGCGGACGGCAGCATCGGCGAAAGCGCGCGGCGTCGGTTCGATGCCGATGTTCTCGGCGACCAGCCGTGCCGAATCGTCGATGCGCGTCCAGGCGCGCTCCGCGTCGGTCGCCAACAACCGGCCGCCGACCGCGAAGGCGCAAAGGCCGACAATGTTGCCGCGGTCGATCAGCGCGAGCTTGGTGGTGCCGCCGCCGACGTCGGCGTGCAGGATGCAGGTTTGCCGGGTTTTCGACAGCGCCACCGCGCCCGAGCCGTGCGCCGCCAGGCGGCACTCGAGCTTATGGCCCGCCGTGGCGCAGACGAATTTCCCGGCCTCGGCCGCGAACAGCTCGTCGATGGCGCGGGCGTTCTTGCGCTTGATCGCCTCGCCGGTGAGGATGACGGCGCCGCTGTCGATGTCGCTCTGCGAAAATCCGGCGTCCGCGTAGCAGCGGGCGATGAAATCGCCGAGCGCCCGCGCGTCGATGCTGCCGTCGGGCAAGAACGGCGTCAGCAGGATCGGCGAGCGCCACACGATCTCGCGGCCGATCACGACGAAGCGGCTGGACAGCCCCTGCGACTGGCGCTGCAACGCGACCTTGGCGAACAACAGATGCGAGGTCGAACTGCCGATGTCGATGCCGACGGTCTTGAACTCGACGTTCTCCTGGGCCCAGATGGTGCGCGCCAGTGCGGCGCGCTCGGCCTCGGTCATCGCATGTTCGTGGAGAAAGTCGGTCTCGTGCATGTTGGCCTGATTGCTGCCGCGGCGGCCGCACCATGCCGGACGCGGGCAGCTTGATCAACCGGAGCGCCTTGCGCCTGCCGTCATTCCGGATCGCCGCGCAGCGGCGAGTCCGGAAATCTAACCACGGGCCTTGCACAACCTGCACAGGAGCATTCAACTGCGCGATCTGTGATTATGGATTCCGGGTTCGCGCCTGCGGCGCGCCCCGGAATGACGCAATATGCCCCGCCTCAAGCTGACCTACGCCAGTTGCAAATACGATCGCATCGAGGCTTTGCGCTCGGGCGAAGTCGAGCCTGAGGGCATCGATCTCAACGTCATCGTGTTTCCGTCGGGCCGGCAGATTTTCGACCGCATGGTCGGCGGGCAGGAGTTCGATGCGTCGGAACTGTCGGCGTCCGAGTTCATCAGCCTTGCCGGCCGCGGCAACAGTCCGTTCGTCGCCATCCCGGTGTTTCCGTCCCGCGTGTTCCGGCACGGCTACATGTTCGTCAACGCGCGCGCCGGCATTCGCGCGCCGAAGGATCTTTCGGGCCGCCGCATCGGCGTGCCGCTGTATACCCAGACCGCCGCGATCTGGCAGCGCGGCCATCTGAAGCATCGGTTCGGCGTCGACCTTTCCGGCGTGCAGTGGGTGCAAGGCGCGGTCGAGAGCGGCGGCAGCCATGGCCATCCGCACGCCCTGCCGTTGTTGCAACCCGTCGCGATCGAGCAGAACCGCAGCGGCCGTTCGCTCGGCGACTTGCTCGCCGCCGGCGACATCGAGGCTTATCTCGGCTCGCGCAAGCCGCCGTCATTCGGTGTGCATCCGGACGTCATGCGACTATTCCCTGACCATCATGCGCTGGAGCGCGAGTTGTTCGAGCGCGAGCGCATCTTTCCGATCATGCATCTCGTTGCTATCCGCCGTTCGCTCTACGAACGGCAGCCCTGGATCGCCAACAGCCTGTACGCGGCGTTCGTCGAATCAAAACGCATCGCGCGGGCGAGGCTGCGTTACGGCGGCTCGCTCTACGCCATGCTGCCGTGGCTGCAGGACGAAATCGAAGAGATCGATGACGTGTTTCCGGGCGGCGATCCGTTTTCTTACGGTATCGAGCCGAACCGGCCGACGCTCGAAGCGCTGATGCGCTATATGGTCGAGCAGCATTTCATCGCCAAGCCCATTCCTGTCGAACAGCTGTTCGTGCCGCTGTCGGGGGTAACGGGTGCTTAGAGCGATGCGCGCGTCGATCCATCCGCCCCTATCGCTTCGGCAACTGCGCCTGCTTGATCGCGTCGACGCACTCGTCCCAATCTTTTTCGAACTCTTCCTGCTGGGCGGAATCGAGCGCCCGCTTCAGCCTGTCGAGAACCGGCTGAGCCGGCTTTTTGGCGATGGCGGCCTTGATGGCTTTGATGCCGGCCAGGCATTGCGACCGGTCGTCCGCCGCGGCGGAGCTTGCCGTCTGCAGCAGGAACGCAGCGGCAGCGAGCCAAATCCGGTTGCGCATTTGCAATCTCCTTTTAGCCCCCAAACAGCAACTTTTGGAACAGCGCAGCTTATCGCGCCGCGACGCCGTCGGCCAGCATGCCGGCGACGGTCTTGATCTCGTTGCGCGCGTATTGCGGCAGGCCGGCGCTGATCGAACTGCCGGAATTGAACGACGAGCGGCCCATCAGCACCTCGGCCGGCACTAGGTTGCGCAGCACCGGCACCTTCTCGAAGTCTTTCTTCTTGTCGAACACGCTCGCCTCGATCGCCAACGTCATGAACGCGGTGACGACGGTCTTGCCGGCGTCGGTCGGATGGTTCTGGAAGACCGCCAGGAACTTGCCGAATTTCATGAGCTGATTGACGTGGAAAATGTCCTGCTCGAGCACGCCGGCAACCGGCGTGTCGAGCGTCGTCAATTGGCGCAGCCCGGCGTCGTCGATCTCGGCGGGACCGAGCGCGGAAAATTCGCTCTGAAAGTCGATGTGATCGGAAATCTTCTTGGCGCTTTCGCGCAGTTTGTTGACCAGCATGATGCCGAGCGGGATCTTGCCCTCGAGCTTATAGGTCGACTGGATGCAGATCGCGCTCGTGCGCCCGGTGCACCATTTGCGGTCCGGGTTCTCGTTGCCGGCGCCCGCCTCGCCGGTGAACGGCGCCACGTCGGCGGCGGTGATCTGCTTGTGCTTGATCGCCGGATCGATACGCTCGAGAAAGCCGATCGTCACGTCGCGCGGCAGGTCGAGGCTGCCGGGGGCGCGATTGAGAATGAAACGCGCCTGCGCCACGTACATGTAGAGCTTCTGCACCACCGGCTTCGGCGCGCTGTCGGTCTTGCCGTCGTCGCTGGTGCTGCTGACCAGCTTGGTGACGGTCGGCTCGGCATAGGACGGAAACAGCGCCAGAAATTTTTTCTCGTTCGGATGCTGGGCCGCCCAGTCATCGAACGGCGCCAAGTCGACGCCGGCGGCGGTGGCACCTTGAGGCTTGTCGCTGAACACGATGGTTGCCGGCTTGAGCTGCGTCACCGCGGTATCGCGCGCCGCAGCGACGTCCTCGATGCGGAACGACTGCGCGCCGGCAGCCGAGCTCACGCCGAGCAGCACGCACAACACGGCGGCGCGCCGCATCAGCATGAGCAAGTTCCCGAGCGCCAAGGTTCAGTCAAAACGGCCGCCCCCGAGATAGTCCGGGTCGCGTTGGAGCGGTCGCTGGTAGGCGGGATTAGGGCTCCACGGTGCAAAGAAGCCGCGCGCCGTGGGCGCCTGAGGCGGCTGCGGTTGCGGCTGCGGTTGCGCGGGATACTGGTTGCCCCAGTTGCCGAAGAAGCCGCGGCCAAACGGCTGCCAGCCGTTATTGTAATTGCTGTAATAACCGGGCTCCCCGTTATTCGCCCACGGCGATCCTTCCTGGCCGCGCAGATCGGCTTCTTCATGCGACAGCATGCTATACTGGGTGTCGGCGATACGGCCGTCGCCGCCGACGCGGAAGTGCTCGACGAAGTTGCCGCGGCCGCTGCCGCGCTCGTAATTACCGCTGTAATAGTCGATCGGCAGATCGATCAGCTGGCGCTTCGCCTCGGCCGTCGGTCCGGCCAGCGGCTCTTTCGGCGCGATATTGTCGGCCCACACCGCGTCGATGATCGGCTGGAAGATCGGCAGCGCCACCCGGGCGCCGTCCACTCCGCCGAGCGAGCGCCGCTTGCCGTTGCCGTTGTCGTAGCCGACCCACACCGCGATCGTCACGTCGTTGGTGAAGCCGACGAACCAGCCGTCGACCGAATCCTCGGTCGTTCCGGTCTTGCCGGCGACATAGGGCGACAGCGATGCGATCGCCCGCGCGGTGCCGCGCGCCACCACGCCCTGCAGGATGGTCTTGAGCTGATAGAAGCTGGCGCGGTCGGCGGCGCCGACCATCGGGAACAGCGGCACCTTGGGGTATTCGTAGACGACGCGGCCGTTCTGCTCGATCGAATCGATGGTGTGCGGCTGCGGCCGCAGGCCTTCATTGGCGACCGCCGCATAGAACGCGGCGAGGTCGATCATGTGCACCGGCTGGGCGCCAAGTACGAACGGATAATAACGAATGCAGTCCTTGTAGATCTTGGCCGCCACCGCGGTGGCGCAGACGTCGTCGAGACTCCGTTCCGGATCGGGATCGATGCCGCCCTCGAGCAGGTGCGCGGTGACCATGTTGACCGAATTTTCCAAGCCGCGCCGCAGCGTGTAGACGCCGCCCGAGCTGTAGCCGGCATTGCGCGGCGACCAAAAATCTTGCTCACGCTCCGAGCCGTAGCTGATGATGCTGCCTCTGCTGCCGATCGGCGGCAGGGTGATCGGATCGTTGGCAATCAGCGTGTTGGGCTGCAGGCCCTTCTGCAGCGCGGTCAGATAGGTCAGGGGCTTGATCGCCGATCCGGGCTGGCGCTCGGTCTGCCAGGTGCGATTGAGCTGGCTCAGCGGATAGGAAAAGCTCCCGGCCATCGCCAAGATGCGGCCGGTCTTGTTCTCCAGGACCAAGGTCGCGCCCTGCACGGCCGGGCGGACGCGAATTTCGGCGCGGGCCGACGGCAGCGGCCGCGTTCGCTCGCTTTGACCGCGGCTTCGTGCCCGAGCCGCCGGCGCTCGGCCTTCGACGACGCGGACATAGACCACGTCGTAAAGGTTCAGCCCGCGGCGAATCTGCGCCGTGTAGGTGGTCAGCGGTAAGATGCGGCCGTCGGCCAAGCCAACCTGAATGGCGCCGTCGCCGCGCTTGCCGCCTTTGCTTACGACGACTGCCGGCGTCCAATGCACGTCATAGAGCGGCAGGTGCACGGCATTGAGCGCCTGCTGCCACGCCGGCGCGCTATTGGTCTTGCCGGCGAGCTTCTGGATGGCGTCGCCGATATTGGCTTCCGGGCCGTGGAATTGCATGCGGCCCATCGACAGTTCGTATTTGGCCAGCCCGTCCTGCAAAGCGGCCTCGGTCTGGCGCTGCAGCTCGGCATTGATGGTCGAGTGCACCGTGTAGGAATCGGCGGTCAGGCTGTTGACGCCGTCGGTCTTGGCTTCGCGGCCGAGGTAGTCGACGAAGCCAAAGCCGCTGTCGCGGCGCAACGGCTCGAACGCGACGGACTTTGGCGGGGCGGCGAGCGCCTGATCCTTTTGCTCGGCGGTGATGTAGCCGTCGTCCTTCATGCGGTCGAGCACGTAGCTGAGACGTTCGCGGGCGCGATCCGGATGGCGGTCGGGATTGTAAAAACTCGGCCCCTTGAGCAGGCCGGCCAGCATGGCGCCTTGGGCGAGCGTGAGGTCCTTCGCCGGCTTGCCGAAATAGCTCTTCGCCGCCATCTCGATGCCCCACGAGCCGCGGCCGAGATAAGCGGTGTTGAGATAGAGCTGCAGGATGTCGTTTTTGCCGATCGTGTTTTCCAGCCGCGACGCCACGATCATCTCGCGGATCTTGCGCTGATAGCTGACATCGTCGCCGACCAAGAGGTTCTTCACCACCTGCTGGGTGATGGTCGAGCCGCCCTGCGGCCGTCCCGGACTGGCGAGATTGCCGATGAAGGCGCGGATGATGCCGTGCTCGTCGATGCCGTGATGTTTGTAGAAATGTTGATCCTCGGCGGCGATGAACGCCTTCTGCACCAAATCGGGCACGTCGGCGAGCGTCACCCAGACGCGCCGGTTGCCCGGCTGAAACACGTCGGCGAAGTGCTGGCCCTTGCCGTCGAGCACCACGCTCATGGCCGGTAGCTTCTTGTCCTTCAGCTGTGCCGGGTCGGGCAGGTCGGCGGCTGCGTCGTCAAAGAACTGGATGACCTTGGCGAGATCGACCACCGGCTTGTCGATCGCTTCGTTCTTGCAGAATTGGTGATAGGCGGTGTTGAGGTCGGCGAAGTTGATGCCGTGGAAGACTTGCGCGTTGGCGCCGGCCGCCTTGGGGTCGTCGAGCGCGGTGGTGATCAGCTCGTCGAGATTGATCGACTCGATGTCGAAGGCGTGGCGCATGTGGGCGCAGCCGGCGCGCAGGATTTGCACCACCGCGGCCTGATCGGCGACCGGATCGAACTTGGTCTTCACCGCTTGCGGCTGGGTCATCACCTCGCTGAGCGCCAGCGCGGTGGCAAAGATCTTGACGAGGATCGGGTCCATCGGCGGTGGGACTGGTTGGCGGGGTGCGCGAGCCTAAGGTGAACGGTGAATATAGCGATCCGATCCTTACAAAAGGACTTTTTTTAGAGCGCCCTAACCATTCCGCGCGGCGTAGTGAATCCGCCGGGCGGCCCGGAAGACTTGGCAAAAGCGGCGGATTTCGCCTTTCGCCGCGTGTTGCCTTGCGTTCGCCCCCGGGTCTCGTGTCGGCAATTCACGGCTTTGCCGTATGAAGCGCATCGAAATGCCGGGATTGCTGCAGCCAGGCAAGCAGCGCCAGCGCCGGCAGCCCGGCGAGCGCGCAGATCGCGAAAAACCAGGCCCAGCCGGTGGCCGCGGCGAGAAAGCCGGCGCCCGACGACAGGTAAGTGCGTCCGAACGCCGCGAGCGCGGTCAACAGCGCGTATTGGGTCGCGGTGTGCAGCGGATTGCGGCAGAGCGCCGACAGGTAGGCGACGAAAATGACGGTGCCGATGGCGCTGGTGAAATTTTCGACCGTGATGGCAAAGCTGAGCCACGCGGCATTGAGCCCGACGATGGCCTGCCAGGAGAACGCCAAGTTGGCCAGCGACTGCAGCACGCCGCCGATCAGGAGACTCTGCGGCAACGAGCAGGCGCGCGCCAAAAAGCCGCCGGCGAAACCGCCGATCAATGTGGCGGCGAGCCCGAGCCCCTTGATGATGGCGGCGTATTCGTTGCGCGAAAATCCCAGATCGATGACGAACGGCGCGGTGAGCGCTCCCGACAGCGCGTCGGTGAACTTGTAGAGCACCACGAAGGCGAGCGCGACGAACGCCATATCGCGCGACAGAAATTCGGCGAACGCGCCGATTGCGGCCTCGATGACGCGGCTGAGCTTATTCTCGCGGGCGTGCGCCGCGTCGGCGGCTTGCGATTGAGGGGGCTCGGTCGCCATTAAAGTCGTGGCGATGCCGATCACGACGAGCGCCGCCATGATGGCGTAGCCGGCGCTCCAGGCGGCGTGCTGGCCCAAGCCGAAATGCTCCAGACCGCTGACCAGGAACAGCGCGCCGGCCGTCGAGGCGAGCATGCCGATGCGGTAGGCCGCGACGTAGGAGGCCATACCGGCGGCCTGCTCGCTCTCGTCGAGGCTTTCGACCCGGAAGGCGTCGATCACGATGTCCTGGGTCGCGGACACCGCGGCGACCAATAATGCTCCCAAGGCGACGAGGAACGCCGATTTTGCCGGATCGCAGGCGCCGAGAAACAGGATCGCGGCGATCAACACCAGCTGCGACGTCAAGAGCCAGCCGCGGCGGCGGCCGAAGCGCCGCGACAGCACCGGCACGTCGAGCGCATCGACGATCGGCGCCCAGAGGAATTTCAGCGTGTAGGGCGTGCCGACCAGCGCGAATAGGCCGATTGTGCCGAGATTGACCTTGGCCTCGGTCATCCACACCAGCAATGTCGAGCCGGATAGCGCCAGCGGCAGGCCTGACGAGAAGCCGAGGAAAAGCACAATCAGCACGCGGCGCTTGCAATAAACCGCGACCGTCTCGGTCCACGAGCGGCGGGTGGGCGCGGCGCCGCCGCCGGCCTCCGGCGCGACGGACATGCGGACTTACTCCCCGGCCTGCAGCTTGTGCACCGGTGCGGACAGCGCCGCAGCATCGTCGGCGGCCGCGCCGTCGAACTCGACATGGGCGATGCGCTCGCCGCGGCTTTCGATCTTCTCGATGGAAATGATGGATTGCCTGATGTCTTCGTTGGACTGGTTGAAATGGGCCTGCAGCTTGCGGATCCGATCGCCCAACAGGCTCACGTCCTTTATCAAGCGCCCGACTTCGTCGCGAATATGATCGGCCGCCTCCTGCATGCGGGCGTCGCGCTGGTTCTGCCGCACCAGCTGGACCGCCAGCATCAGCAGCGACGGCGACACGATGGCGATCCGGGCGCGGAACGCCTTCTGCACCAGATCGTCAAAATCCTCGTGCAGCTCGGCATAGACCGATTCCGACGGCACGAACATGAACGCCAGTTCCTGGGTCTCGCCGGGGAGCAGATACTTTTCCGCGATGTCATTGATATGTTTGACCACGTCCTGGCGGATGCGGGCGGCGGCGAACTTGCGCTCGTCATCGGTCTTGGCGTCGCGATACGCGGTGACCGCCTCCAGCGGAAATTTCGAGTCGATCACCAGCGGCCGCTCGTCGGGCAGGAAAATGACGCAGTCCGGACGCAGCTTGTTGGACAGCGTGTACTGGAACGCGTAGCAGTCCTTCGGCAGCCCGTCGCGGATGATGATTTCCATGCGGCCCTGGCCGAACGCGCCGCGCGACTGCTTGTTGGCCAAAATGCTTTGCAGCGAAGTGACCTGGCTGGCGAGCTGGGTGATGTTCTTCTGCGCGCTGTCGATGACGGCGAGCCGCTCGTTGAGCTTCTGCAGGTTCTCGGTGGTCTTGAGCGTGGTGTGCGCAATCGATTCGCCGAGCCGGTGCGTCACCGAGTCGAGCCGCTCGTTGACCGAGCGCTGCAGCTGCGAATGGGTGTTGGTGAAATGCCCCGTCAGCGCCTCGAGCCGCGCCGCGGTGTCGGTTTGCACCCGCGCCAACTCGGCGATCAGCGCCGCATGCGGCTCGCCGCTGTCGCGGCCGCGCCACAGCACAAACGCGATCCCCGCCAGCGTGAGGCACGCGGCAAGCAGGACCATGAGCGCGAGGGTCGATAGGTCGGGCATGAGGCCAGTCTAAGCGATTCGGCGCCGCCGGAACGAAGAGCGAACGGTCATATCCGCTTGGCGTGCAGTGCGCAACCGGGACCGGCGCATTGACCGCGATTTACGCACCGCTTACATCGCCAATCATGGCGGTGCGCGAAATCATTACTTTTCCCGACAAGCGGTTGCGGCTTCAATCCGAGCCGGTCAAACGCGTCGACAGCGGCATCCGCAAATTGGTCGACGACTTGTTGGAGACGATGTACGACGCCCCCGGCATCGGCCTTGCGGCGATCCAGATCGGCATCGCCAAGCGCGTCGTCACCATGGACTTGTCGAAGAAGGACGAACAACGCGCGCCGCAGGTCTTCATCAATCCGGAGGTGACCTGGGCGTCCGACGAAACCGCCAAATACGAAGAGGGCTGCCTGTCGATCCCGGAGTTTTACGAGGAGGTCGAGCGCCCCGCCAAGGTCAAGGTCAAATACCTCGACGTCGACGGCAAGGAGCACGAGATCGAGGCCACGGGCCTGCTTTCGACTTGCCTGCAGCACGAAATCGACCACACCAACGGCGTGCTGTTCATCGACCATATCTCGAAACTCAAGCGCGACCGCATCGTCAAAAAATTTGCCAAAGCCGCCAAGAAGGTGGAGGCGTGATTGCCGCTCCGCCTCGTCTTCATGGGCACGCCCGACTTCGCGGTGCCCACGCTGGTCGAGCTTGCCGGCGCCGGCCACGAGGTCGTCGCAGTCTATAGCCGGCCGCCGCAGCCGGCCGGCCGCGGGCTGGCGCCGCAGCCGAGCGCCGTCGCGCGTCAGGCCGAGCGGATCGGCTTGCCGGTCCTAACGCCGAAAACGCTGCGCGGCGAAGATGCGTTGACCGCCATGCAGGCGCACGGCGCTGATGCTGCGGTGGTCGTCGCTTACGGACTCATTCTGCCAAAGCCGATCCTCGACGCCTTTCCGCTCGGCGCCTTCAACGTGCACGCGTCGCTGCTGCCGCGCTGGCGCGGCGCGGCGCCGATCCACCGCGCCGTCATCGCCGGCGACAAGGAGACAGGCGTCACCATCATGCAGATGGAAGAAGGCCTCGATACCGGGCCGATTGTGCTGCAGCGCCCGATCACGATTGCGCCGGACGCGACCGCCGGCGATCTGCACGACGACTTGGCGCGGCTTGGCGCCAGCCTGATGGCGATCGCGCTCGGTGCGTTGGAGCGCGGCTCGCTGCAGCTGACTCCACAGCCCGAAATCGGCGTGACTTACGCCGCCAAGATCGACAAGAGCGAGACGCGCGTCGATTGGCAAAAACCGTGGCAGGAGGTGCACAATCATTGCCGCGGGCTGTCGCCGTTTCCCGGCGCCTGGTGCGAGCTCGCTGGCGCCGGCCGCATCAAGATTTTGCGCACCACCAAGGGCATCGGTTTAGGACCGCCGGGCCGCGTGCTCGACGGCCGATTGACGATCGCCTGCGGCAGCGGCGCGGTGCGGATCGTGCAGTTGCAGCGCGCCGGGCGCCAGCCGATGCCCGCCGACGAATTCTTGCGCGGCACGCCGGTCGCGCCGCACACCGTGTTGGCCTAAAACCGCGCGATGCCGCGCTACAAGCTCATCATCGAATATGACGGCACGCCGTTCGTCGGCTGGCAGGCGCAGGACAACGGGCGGTCGGTGCAGGGCGTGCTCGCCGATGCGATCGCGGCGTTCGCCGGCGAGCGCGCCGGCGTCTCCGGCGCCGGGCGCACCGATGCCGGCGTGCATGCGCTCGGCCAGGTCGCCCATGTCGATCTCACGAAAGAGTGGGACAACGACACCGTGCGCGACGCCGTCAATTTTCACTTACGGCCGCAGCCGGTGGCGGTGCTTTCGGCGGAGCAGGTCGCCGCCGATTTCGATGCGCGGTTCTCGGCGCGCAAGCGGCACTATCTCTACCGCATCGTCAACCGCCGCGCCGATCTCACGCTCGAGCAGAACCGCGTCTGGCGGGTGCCGCGGCCGCTCGATGCCGCGGCCATGCACGACGCCGCCCAGCTCCTCATCGGCCGTCACGATTTTACGACGTTCCGCGCCGCCGAGTGCCAGGCCAGATCGCCGGTCAAGACGCTCGACCGGCTCGACGTGACGCGCGAGGGCGACGAAATAAGCGTAGCCGCATCGGCGCGCTCGTTCCTGCATCACCAGGTGCGCTCGATGGTCGGCTCGCTCGTTCATGTCGGCGACGGCAAATGGCGCGCCGCCGATCTCGCCGGCGCGCTCGCCGCCCGCGACCGCGCGACCTGCGGCCAAGTCGCCCCGCCGCACGGCCTTTACCTAGTGCGGGTGGAGTATTGAGGCGGGTCCCCAGTCACCATGTGTGCTGGCGGGAGTTCCACCGCAATGCTATGGTCGCTGCCGGTAATGGGTCCGACCATAGGGGCGAAACATGGCGTATCATCTGGAAGGCCGCCTGCTGGAAGTCTGCGACTGCCGCGTGCTGTGCCCGTGCTGGATCGGAGAGGATCCCGACAACGGCACCTGCGATACGATTGTTTCCTACCATTTCGACAAAGGCACCATCGATGGCATCGACGTGACCGGCCGCACCATTGCGATCGTGGCGCATCTGCCGGGCAATATTCTGAAAGGCAATTGGCGCATCGCCGTTTATCTGGATGACAAGACGTCGGACCAGCAGATGGAGGCGCTGCTCAAGGTCTATACCGGCAAGGCCGGCGGCCCGATCGCCGACATCGCCAAGCTGGTGGGCGAGGTGGTGGCGGTCGAGCGGGTGCCGATCACGTTCAACGTCGACAAGGGCCGCGGCACGATCAAGATCGGCGACAATCAATATGCCGAGCTCGAGCCCTATCAGGGGGCAACCGGCATCAACACGACCTTGACCGATACCATCTTTTCCACCGTGCCCGGCGCGCCGGTCTATGTCGGCAAATCGCCGCGCTACATCTCGAAGCAGCCGGCGCTCGGCATCGATGTCGATCTGAAGGGTCACAACGCGCTGCAGAGCACGTTCGTGTTCGACGCCTGACCGTCGCGGCTTCATCGAGGCCGCTTTGAAGCTGAGTACATACGAACGGCGCGATGCATGGCTGCCGGTGATCGGCGGCCTCATCGCGCTGTCCTGGTTTGCGCTCGCGGTCTGGGCGCAAAGCCCGTACGGCCGCTATCTCGACCACGGCGAATGGCTGCAGCTTGGATTTGCCGGCGTCATCTGCCGCGTGTTGCCGGCAGGCTCGGTTCTGCTGCCGGCGCTCTTGTACGTCAGCGGCTGGGTGCTGATGACGGTGGCCATGATGCTGCCGACCACGCTGCCGTTGCTCGCCATCTTCGCCCGCATGACGTCGAGCAGGCCCGATCGCGGCCTGCTCGTGACATTGCTGATCGTCGGCTATCTGTCGATCTGGACGGCGTTCGGTTTGCTGGCGCACGGCGCCGACATGGCCCTGCATGCGATCGTCGCCGGCAACGCGGTCCTGAGTGTCAACGGCTGGATCGTCGGCGTCGTCGTGCTGGCGGTCGCCGGCTTGTTTCAGTTCAGCGGGCTCAAGTATCGCTGCCTCGACAAGTGCCGGACTCCGTTCAGCTTCGTCAACGAGCACTGGCGCGGCCGCGCGGAGCGGCGGCAATCCTTCCTGCTCGGGGTGCACCACGGCCTGTTCTGCGTTGGCTGCTGCTGGGCGATCATGCTGTTGATGTTCGTCGTCGGCACCGGCAGCGTCGGCTGGATGCTGGCGATCGGCGCGGTGATGGCGATCGAGAAGAACGTCGCATGGGGCCGGCGGCTGAGCGCGCCGCTCGGTATCGCGCTTCTCCTGGCTGCGGGTACCGTGCTGGCGCTCAACGTCGGAGCGTTACTCGGCTGACCTTGCCGACGCAGTGGCGGTCTTGGCGCTCGCCGTCCGGTTTTTTGCGGCTCGATTGCGCGCCATTGAACGGCGCGGGTTTGATCTGGATCAATGGAGCCGGCCACCAAGCACGCATAGTCGATGGCGGGGTAGCACATGAGGTCGTGCCATGACGAAACCGATCCCCGACAAGGCTGAGGTAGCCATCGAGTTTCCGGACAAGCTTTACATCGGCACTTTTGAGCGAACGGCCCGCTTTGATGCGCACTTCGACGAAGCCGGCATTGCCGTGACCTTGCGCCAGACTGGCTCGGCCGAGACGCGCAAAACGGTCAGCATGCATTTTCATGACTTGTTGTTCGCCGAAATTCTCGGTGAGCTGGCGAAATCGGCGGGCGAATTGCCGCCGGCGCATGAGGCGCATCGGGAGGCGCTTCGGAACGCTGCCGAGCAATTGTCTTCGGCGCTTTCCCGCAGCTCGGTCGACGATCTGTCGACGCTGACGCCCGACGATGAAGTGCGGCTGCTTCACATTCTCGAATGAGCGGCCGTAAGCGCCCGGCTCAACCAAAATACTTTTCGATGATCCGCCGGTAGATCGCCGTGAGCGTGACGAGCTCGGTGACCGGGACGCATTCGTCGACCGCGTGCATGGTCTGACCGACCAGGCCGAATTCGAGCACCGGGCAATAATCTTTGATGAAGCGCGCGTCGGACGTGCCGCCGGTCGTGGAGATTTGCGGCTGCCGGCCGGTCACGTCCTTGATGGCGGCCATGGCGAGGTCGGTGAACGGGCCCGGTGCGGTAAAAAACACGTCGGCATTCGACGGTGGCCATTCGAACGCGTAGCGGATGCGGCCCGCGGCGGCGGTTTGCGCGCGATGCTCGATCAGCGCGCGCAGCGAGGTTTGGCTGTGGCGGTCGTTGTAGCGGATGTTGAAGCGCGCGCGCGCCTCGGCGGGGATGAGATTGACGGTCGGGTTGCCGACGTCGACCGAGGTGAATTCGAGGTTCGACGGATCGAAATGCTCGCTGCCCTGATCGAGCGGCGCCTGCAGCGCCGCGATCAGCGCGGTGAGCCCGCGGATCGGATTGTCGGCACGGTCCGGATAGGCGACGTGGCCTTGGCGGCCGCGTACGATCAAGGTGCCGTTGAGCGAGCCGCGCCGGCCGGCCTTGATGGTGTCGCCGAGCACGTGCTGGCTGCTCGGCTCGCCGAGGATGCAATGGTCGAAGCTTTCGCCGCGTTCGGCCGCCCACTGCAGCAGTTTTATCGTGCCGTTGACCGCGACGCTCTCCTCGTCGCCGGTGATGAGCAGCGAGATCGAGCCGCGTTGCGGCGCGCCGCCGTTCGCCGCCAGGTAATCGAGCGCGGCGGCGACAAAGCAGGCGATGCCGCCTTTCATGTCGACGGCGCCGCGGCCGTACAGCATGCCGTTGTCGACGGCGCCGGCAAACGGCGGATGCCGCCACGCCTTGTCGTCGCCGGGCGGCACGACGTCGGTGTGGCCGGCGAACACCAGATTGGGCTTTTGCGTGCCGATGCGGGCGTACAGGTTATCGATCGGCGCGGTGCCCGGCTCGGCAAAAATCGTGCGGTGCACCGTGAAGCCGGCTTGGCTCAGCAGAGTTTGCAAATAGGCGAGCGCGCCGCCTTCCTCAGGCGTCACCGAGGGGCAGCGCAATAGATCGCGGGCGATGGCGACGGGATCGGCGGGCATTGCAGGTCTTCCACTCCAATCAGGCTGACGCGGAGGCCGCTGGATTCATAGCGCAGCCGCAGCGCGCATAACACGGCTTTGCATCAGGCGCGCGCCAGCGGATCGGGCCCGTAGCGGTTCGGGCCGGACGTGCCTTTGCGGAAGCCGAGCTCGATGAGCAGACCGATGCCGAGAAGCGTGAACGGCACGGTGATGGCGTAGGACAGCGTGCTCGGCTGCTCTGCGGTGCCGGCGAGGCCCAGCACCGCGATGAGATCGAGCAGCACGCTGCCGGCGAAGAAGATCGCGATCGGCCACAGCGGCATGGCGCGATCGTTGCCGCGCTTCACCGCGATGGCGAATTCCGGATAGGTGAAGACCAGATCGACGACCGCATTGAGCTTGTCGCCGCCGATCTGCTGGGCGACGTAGCACACGAGGACGTTGGCGGCGATCACCGAACCGAGCGCGATCCAAAAGGTCTGGCGGCCGATGCGGCCGTGGAAAGCGTCGAGCAGATATCGCCAATCCATCGTCGCGCCCGCGCCAAAGGTTCAGTCGCGCAGCAATTCGTTGATGCTGGTCTTGGCGCGGGTTTTTTCGTCGACGCGCTTGACGATGACGGCGCAATAAAGATTGGGCGCGGCCTTGCCGCCACGCGCCTCGCTCGGCAGCGTCCCCGGCACCACCACCGAATAGGGCGGCACCTCGCCCTGCACGATTGCCCCGGTTTCGCGGTCGACGATTCGAGTCGAGGCGCCGATGAAGACGCCCATCGACAGCACCGCGCCTTCGCGCACGATCACGCCCTCGGCGACCTCGGAGCGGGCGCCGATGAAGCAATTGTCCTCGACGATCACCGGCCCGGCCTGCAGCGGCTCGAGCACGCCGCCGATGCCGACGCCGCCTGAGATATGGCAGTTCTTGCCGATCTGCGCGCAGGAGCCGACGGTCGACCAGGTGTCGATCATGGTGCCGCAATCCACATAGGCGCCGAGGTTGACGAACGACGGCATCAGCACCACGCCCGGCGCGATATAGGCCGAGCGGCGCACCACGCAGCCCGGCACGGCGCGGAAGCCGGCATCGCGGAAGCTGTTGTCGCCCCAGCCCTCGAATTTCGAACCGACTTTGTCCCACCATGCGGCCTTGCCGGGCCCGCCCGCAATGACGCTCATGTCGTTGAGACGAAACGACAGCAGCACCGCCTTCTTGAGCCATTGATTGACCTTCCAGGCGCCGTCGGCGCCGCGCTCGGCGACGCGCGCCGCGCCGCGGTCGAGCAGGTCGAGCGCCGCCTCCACCGCCTCGCGCACCGCGCCCTTGGTGGACGGCCCGATGGCGTCGCGTTTGTCGAACGCGGCATCGATGGTCTGTTCAAGCTCGGCTGCGGACATCAAAACGCCCCTGTCTTACGAAAACGCGAATCGAGCCGTGAACTCTGCGCCGGCTCGCGGCGAATAGAATAGCGCATGTTGGCCTTGTTGCCTTGCCAATAGAAGCTGTAATCGGCCACCACATTGCCGCCGCCGGGCAGCGGCATCACGGCGGTGCAGACCACCTCGGTCTTGCTCGTCGACACCGTCTTGATCGGCGCGTAGCGCTCCGGTTCGAGCTTGAGCTGCTTGAGTACGTCGGCGAGCGTCTGCTTCGCCGTGTCGGAATCGCATTCCGGCAAAACCAAGCGACCCTGCAGACCGCGATATAGCAGCACCGCGGCGACCGCGATCAGCGGAATGCCGACCAGACGGAAGACGAGGCGATACGGAGTGTTGCGCGAACTCGGCGGCGGGGTCCAGCGTGAGACGCGGCGCGGGGCAGGGGGCGTGGGAGAAGATTTTTCCGCCATATGACCGACACCTCGATCTAATTGAAGGCGTGACTCCTAGTCGTTGCTTCAGGCCGGTTCCTCTGGTCGGCCGAGGGGAACCTGCCGACCGCAACGGCTGTCGTGTGTTTCGAAAGGATTTTGCTGTCAAGTGCGCGAAGCACCGCCTCGACGCGCATGGGAATGTTCCTTGCGCTGGAAATGAATCTTTCATGCCATCGGCCGTGCAACCGAACCGCGAAATGAGGTCGCTCGTTAGCCATCGGCCTTTACGGCTGCATTAAAATGGAATAACAATCGTAGCGCTTAGCCCCATGGAGGACCCTTATGGCATCTGCTATTCGCCCCTTGTCCTATAATCTCGCAGATCACGGCCTCGGCAACGACCCAAGCCCTGCCAAAATCAAAGAGGCCCTGAAGAAAGCGGTAGACTCGATTGCCGAAAAGGACCTGCAGAAGGTGCGTGGGGGGCAAGTCGTACTGTTCCAATAAGCGACCATTTGACCTGGGAGCGGCCAGTCTAGGTTCGCGCCCCGTCAATCCAAATCGACTATGCCGACAGGAGGGATACAACCCGCCTGTCGGCGGCCTTGCATAGGCGAAAACGCATAGCCCTAAACTATTTAGCCCAAAACTATTAGCCCAAGACATGTTGTATGCGACCTGCTTCGCGCGAGCGCCCGTCGAAGGGCCGCGTATGTGCTGAATTGCCTCGGCGCTCCTTTTACCCTCGGCCGCAAACCTGGGCTGCAAAGGCGTGACATTGCCGAATTCGATCGATGCTTACGTAGCCTCAATTCTTGCCGGTGATGAAGACGTTGCCGACGGCGAGGTGGCTGCAAACCTTGCCCTCGCGCTGCAGGGCGAGCAAGCCTGGAGCGCTCGGCGGAGCCAGGACATCGGAGATTTTTTGTGTCACGTCGTGCGGACCATTCCCTTTTATCAGTCGTGGTTCGCCGGTCGCTCGTTTCGCGCAACGAAACGATTGGAAGAATTTCCCCTCACCTCCAGGCGCGACCTCGAGTTTGATAGAAACCGTTTGATCTCGGTTTCGTATCAGGAGGACGCAAGCGTCTTCAAGGTCTCGACCAGCGGGAGTTTGGGGCGGCGTATACCGATTTCATATGATCTGGCGAGCTCATACGGCACCAATTATGCAAGTTATGCGGCTGTCGCGGCCGCCGTACCGGGTTTGTCGGATTGCATGAAGGCCGCTCGTCGGGGCGTCGTGCTGGTTGACAATAGCATCCCCTGCCAGGCGATCACGCTGTTTGTACCTTGTTTGAATTATTCGCTTTTGCAGCGATTCTGCCTGAGCCGCTCGGAGGAGGAACTCAGGGCGGGGATTGGAGATTTGCGGAGAGAAAGCGTTCCGCTGCTCTACAGCAAGCCGCATTACCTGCTGGAATTGGCCGGCCTGGATCGGAAGCTAGGGACGGAAGCTGGTCGGATCTCGGCGCGCGCGCTGCTGGTGAGCGGTGAAAATCTTTATGAAGACCAGCGTGCGAAGCTTGAGCATTGGTTTGGTGGTCCGGTCTACAACGCCTACACGTCCGCTGAAGGGGGGTTCATCGCTCTGGAGTGCAACTATCACACGGGACTTCACGTCCAGTGCGACCGCCTGATCTTGGAGGTGCTTTCTTCGGATCGGACGGTCTGCGACGAAGGAACCGGTGAGCTCGTGCTGACCAATTTCAGCAACTGGGCGATGGGCTTTGTGCGTTATCGCACCGGCGATCGGGGTACGATCCAAAATATTCGCTGCCCCTGCGGCTTTTGCGGCCCCACGCTCACCGACCTCCCAGGTCGAGATGTTGTGAGGTTTGTGATCCCTTCCGGAGCAATCGAATGCCGATCACTCGAACAGGTCTTCGCGTTGCTGCCGGTCCAACAGTTTCAGATCGCTCAGCACAGCCGCAATACTTTTGCGGTCAGGTGGGTCCCGGACCTGCCCGCGAAAGATACTCGCGAAACAGAACAGGCGATCCGTCGTGGGTTGCTTGAGCGCATGGGCGACGACGTTATGTTGTCCGTCGAGGCCGTCGCTCACATCGTTCCGCCGCGAGGTGGAAAGGTTCGCCGCTACGTCTGCAACTGAGTCTGGCCCGCGATGCGGTTACCTTTTGAACGCCTTATCGCGCCGCGGCAGCGTATTCGGTCGTGTCCCAGGTAGCGAGGGCAGCTTCAATGAGCTTAACGTCGGCGCTCACGCCGGATTCTTCGGGGATATATCGCGGGCGGTGGACAATGCCGTGCTTTACGCGCTCCGTGGGGAGCGGAATTGATGTATTTTTCTCCGCTTCGCGAAAGGTGTTCATCGGGTCGAGTCCCGCCTGGATGCGCTCCAGCTGACGCTTTAGGAGGGCGCGAAACATGATAATTCCCTGATCGGACGCGCCGAGTTTCTCCCGCTCGCGGCGAGCTACGGGACCCTGACTGACCCAGGCCATGTAGTCCTGATTGAACGTAAAATCCAACAACCAATCGCCGTCACCTTCGTGCAGAGGAACGGTGCGATAAGGAACGTGTTCTTGGGCCGGCGCCTTGTGGCCGGGAGCGGCGTGGAACATGTACTGCGAGATGTGACATGTATGAGTATCGTCGACCGGTACCCGAAATTGCATCAGGTGCGTGAACAGATCTCCCACCGATAGAATGTTGGGGAAAAGGACAGGATGGCCGATGCGCCAGTCATCCTCCGCTCCAGTATCGCCTTCAACCATTCGTCGCTTGATGATTCCATGCTCGAACGGATCGAACGCTATCGCGCGATGGGGTTTCGCGCTGGTACCCCCGACGCGAGCCACTTCGTGCCGCTTAACGCTGGAGACGTAATCGGCGAAGTAGTTATGAAGCCACTCTGTATGAACCGGATCTAAACTGTTCTCCTGACACTGCAGCCAGTTGCATGGCAACGCCGTGATTGCGATATCCCGGACTACATTCTCCCACATTAGCGGCTCCCAATGCGGCAGCAACGGAGCCGGCTGCGGGCCCAGATAAGCCCATATCAAGCCGGCCAGTTCGGTCACGACGTAGGCTTTGAGTCGGCATTTGCCACGAAAGTTGCCCTGCGGATTGCGCGTGTCTTCGAACGGTTGTTCCAGGCAGGCTCCATCTCGGCCATATTTCCATCCATGATATTGGCAACGGATGCCGTCCTGCTCGACGACGCCTATCGCCAGATTGACGCCGCGGTGCGCACAGTATCGCTCCAAGAGGCCCAGCCGGCCGCCCCGATCGCGAAACAGCACGAGGTCCTCGCCGAGAATACGGATTTCCTTGGTTCGAAAGGGCCTATCAGCCAAGTCCTTGCTCGCCGCGACGGGATGCCAGTATCGCCGCATCAGGTCCCCCATCGGGGTGCCCGGTCCCACCCGAGTCAGCAGTTCGTTGTCTTCTTTCAACATGGGGGTTGCGTTCAGGTCATCGACGTTTCGGGCACTCCCCGCATTTCCTGCGGTTCGTCGGGACTGTCGCCCATCAATCTCAAAACGGATCTCCAATCGACTTGATTACTCGGAGAAAACCGGCGTGCGCCATGTGGCGAAATCGGGAACCGATCCGCTCACGACGGCGGCATACCGCGCGATCAACTGTCGTGTCAGCGCACCAGGAGTGCCGTCGCCGACACGGTGCCGATCAATGGATAAGATCGGCACGATTTCCGGCCCGGTGGCGCAGAACAGGGCTTCGTCTGCGTCATACAGTTCGCTGCGATCGATCGGCCGTTCTTGTGCCGCGTTGCCAAAGTCGTCACGCAACAATTTCAGTATCGTGTCGCGGGTAATGCTTTCAAGAATGTCTTCGGTAATCGCCGGCGTCGCCGGCACGCCACGGCGAACAAAAAAGAAAGCTGCGGTCTGTCCTTCCGCCACCCTGCCGCGGTCGTTCAGCAGTAAGGCATCGTCATAGCCGTTGGTCTTCGCCTCAATCGCTGCGAGTCGGCTGTTCTGATAGTTCGAGATACATTTCACGCGCGCCGGCATTGCCGCGTCAGCAATGCGTCGCCAACTCGAGACACCGACATGTATGCCCGAGGCCTTCGCGCCGCCGCTGCGAGGCGTGGCCGAAATTGCGAGGCCAGACGGTCCGGTCGCCGTAAGCTCTCCGTCGCCGGCCAGATAGGCGAACATGCGGATATAGACTGGAGCACGCAGCTCGTTGGCCTTGATTAATTCCACTATGGCAGAGCGCATCGTATCGAGCGAGAAAATGTGCTCGAAACGCATCATTTGCATGCCATATTGTAGACGACGCAAATGATCGTCGAGGCGAAAAAGATACATCTGCTGTTGCGCGAGGTTCCAATAACCACGGATGCTCTCGAAGACCGCCGCGCCGTACTTGACGGTCGGAGTGAGCACGTGGATGGCGCCCTGCTCATAGGGCACTACCTTGCCGTCGATCGAAAGGTACCGGACCTTGCCTGACATGGTGGTGGCGGCTTCCTTTATTCCGCAACGCTAACAGGGCCGACAGCATCAAACAAGCAAAAGTCACAGAAAATAGAATTGCAGCCTGTAATCAAATTCCATTAACCCGCGGCCCGGTCTTAATTTGCTTACGCATGAAGCTGCCCGAGTTGAGCGCGGGCTTTTTGCGGCCATTTGATCGAGAGCGTAGCGCAACTCAGCACGACTCGTGCGTCATCAATCTTGGCAATTTAAACGTCCTTGGCGATCTGTTCCGTCATCTTCTTGGCGTCGCCGAGCAGCATCATGGTGTTGTCGCGATAGAACAGCGGATTGTCGATGCCGGCATAGCCCGAGGCGAGCGAGCGCTTGTTGAACATCACGGTGCCCGCCTTCCAGACCTGCAGGACCGGCATGCCGTAGATCGGTGAGGTCTTGTCGTCCTCGGCGGCCGGATTGGTCACGTCGTTGGCGCCGATCACGTAAGCGACGTCGGTCTGGGCAAACTCGGAATTGATGTCTTCCAGCTCGAACACCTCGTCGTACGGCACGTTGGCTTCGGCCAGCAGTACGTTCATGTGGCCCGGCATGCGGCCGGCCACCGGGTGAATGGCGTATTTGACCTCGACGCCTTCGGCCTTGAGCTTGTCGGCCATCTCGCGCAGCGCATGCTGGGCCTGCGCCACCGCCATGCCGTAGCCGGGCACGATGATGACCTTCGAGGAATTTTTCAGGATGTAGGCGGCATCCTCGGCCGAACCGAGTTTGACCGGCTTCTGTTCGGCGCCGCCGGCAGGTCCGGCGACCTCGCCGCCGAAGCCGCCGAGGATCACCGAGATGAACGAGCGGTTCATGCCCTTGCACATGATGTAGGACAGGATCGCGCCCGAGGAGCCGACCAGCGCGCCGGTGATGATCAGCGCGGTGTTCTCCAAAGTGAAGCCGATGCCGGCGGCGGCCCAGCCCGAATACGAGTTCAGCATGGAGATCACGACCGGCATGTCGGCGCCGCCGATCGGGATGATCATCAGCACGCCGAGCAGGAACGACACGCCGGCAATGGCCCAGAAGCCGATATGGTTTTGCGTCTCGAAGAACCAGACGATGAGCGCGATAAGGCCGAGCGCCAGCGCGATATTGACGACGTGGCGGCCCGGCAGAACGATCGGCTTGCCGCTCATGCGGCCGGAGAGTTTCAGGAACGCGATCACCGAGCCGGTGAACGTGACGGCGCCGATCGCGGCGCCGAGCGACATTTCGATCAGGCTCTGGCCGTGGATGGCGCCCTCGGTGCCGATGCCGAACGCGCCGGGCGCATAGAGCGCGCCGGCGGCGACCAGCACCGCCGCCATACCGACCAGCGAGTGAAATGCCGCGACCAATTCGGGCATCGACGTCATCGGCACGCGGCGCGCGATCACCGCGCCGGCGCCGCCGCCGAGCGACATGCCGACCACGACCAGGATCCAGGCGGAAAAGCCGACCGGCGGATGCGAGGCGAGCGTGGTGGCTATCGCGATCGCCATGCCGATCATGCCCAACAGATTGCCGCGCCGGCTGGTCTCCGGATTGGACAGGCCGCGCAGCGCCAGGATGAAAAGGACGCCGGCGGCGAGATAACAGAGCGCGGTGACGTCGGCGTTCATCGCTTGTCTCGCTTGTGGAACATGCTGAGCATGCGCTGCGTCACCAGAAAGCCGCCGAAAATGTTGACCGAGGCGAAGGTCAGCGCGACCAAGCCGAGCGCGCGCGCATAGATCGGGCCGGTATCGCTCGACACCAGCGCGACGCCGACCGCGAGCAGCGCGCCGACCACGATCACCGACGAGATGGCGTTGGTCACCGACATCAGCGGCGTATGCAGCGCCGGCGTCACCGACCACACCACGTAATAGCCGACGAACACAGCAAGCACGAAAATCGACAGCCGGAAGACGAACGGATCGACAAGCTCGATAACACCGTGCGGCTGCGGCAGCGCCGCCGCCTGGGCGAGGATGGAGAGAATGATCATGATGTTCTCCTAGCCCCTCACGCCGCGCTCTTCGGCCTAAAGCTCGGATGCACGATGGCGCCGTCGCGCGTCAGCGCCGTCGCCTTGATGATGTCGTCGTCCCAGTTGACCGCGAGCGTCTTGGTCTTCTTGTCGATCAACAGCTCGACGAAGGCATAGAGATTTTTGGCGTAGAGGCTCGAAGCGGTGGCGGCGAGCCGGCCTGGCACGTTGCGATAGCCGATGATTTTTACCCCGCCGGTCTCCGTCACCGCGTCCGGCTTGACGCCTTCGATATTGCCGCCGCGCTCGACCGCGAGATCGACCAGCACCGAGCCGGGCCGCATCGACGCCACCATGTCGCTCGTGATCAGGCGCGGCGCCGGACGGCCGGGAATGAGCGCCGTGGTGATGACGATGTCCTGCTTCTTGATGTGCTCGGCGACGAGTGCGGCCTGCTTGGCCTGATACTCCTTGGACATTTCCTTGGCGTAGCCGGCGGCGGTCTCGGCGGCCTTGAACTCCTCGTCCTCGACCGCGATGAACTTGGCGCCGAGGCTTTCGACCTGTTCCTTTGCGGCCGGCCGCACGTCGGTGGCGGTGACTACGGCGCCAAGCCGCCGCGCCGTGGCGATCGCCTGCAGGCCGGCGACGCCGGCGCCCATGACAAAGACCTTGGTGGCCGGCACGGTGCCGGCTGCCGTCATCATCATCGGCAGCGCGCGGCCGAATTCGGCGGCAGCGTCGATCACGGCGCGATAGCCGGCGAGGTTGGCCTGGCTCGACAGCACGTCCATGACCTGGGCGCGGGTGATGCGCGGCAGAAGCTCCATGGCAAAGGCAACGATTCCGGCCTCGGCCATGGCGCGCAGCGCATCCTCATTGCCGTACGGATCCATGATGGCGATGACGAAGGCGCCGTTCTTGCAGCGCGCCAAGGTGGCGCGCTCCGGCCGCCGCACCATCAGCACGATGTCGGCGCCGCTCAGCGCGTCGGCGCTCACCGTGGCGCCGGCGTCAGCGTAGTCGGAATCGAGGATGCCGGATTTTTGGCCGGCGCTGGGCTCGACCGCGACCTCGGCGCCCAGCGCGATCATGCGCTTGACGGTATCAGGCGTCGCGGCGACCCGCGGCTCGTTGCCTGACTCTGAAGCAACCGCAACCTTCATGTCTCCTCCGCGAGCCGGCGTCCGCGTTGCCGGCTGCAAAAAACCATCCGCCCGGGCACGCCGCGCCCGCTGCCCGGCGATCGGCCAAACGATTTGGCCGGCGCTGCGCGCCTAGACCAGGAAATACGCCATCCCGATGACGATGATGGCGACGATGACGATGCTGACCTTCACCAGCTTCACGAATCCGCGATACGTATCCTCGTGCGCCGGATAGTCATTGCCGGTCGCCGTCGCGTATTGGATTTCGCCGTGGTCGGCCATCGCAGCCCTCCGCAAACGCCGCTGAATTTGGCCGCGGACTTAGCGTAATTGCGGCGGCGGGGCAACCGCGCCTGACGTTGTCCGTTATCCAGAGGTGGCCGCGAAGCGGCCCTTGAAAGATGCGGGTGAGGATACGGATGTGGGCCCGTGGAATCGCCATGGGTAATGTGCGGTTTTCTCGCGCCTGGACTGCGGCGACGCAGCTTGCCGCGCCTGCTCCGAATCCCTACTGTTCAGGGAAATACGCAATGGCTTATGGACGCGTGCGATGCTCAGAAAAGAACAGAACGACCTCTTGACCCAGACCGGGCCCGGCACGTCCATGGGCGCGCTGTTCCGCTCGTACTGGCTGCCGGCACTGTTGGCCGACGAGCTGCCGGAGGACAATTGCCCGCCGGTGCGGGTGAAGCTTCTTTCCGAGCGGCTGCTTGCCTTCCGCGATTCGGAAGGCCGCTACGGACTGATCGACGAGTTCTGCGCCCATCGCGGCGTGTCGCTGTGGTTCGGCCGCAACGAGGAGGGCGGGCTGCGCTGCCCGTATCACGGCTGGAAATACGACGTGTCCGGCCAGTGCATCGAGGTGCCGTCGGAGCCAGTCGAGAGCGGCTTTTGCAAGAAGGTCAAGCTGACCTCGTATCCGCTGGTCAAGATCGGCCCGGTGCTGTGGGCCTATATGGGCCCGGCCGACAAGAAGCCGCCGCTGCCCGAATGGGAATTCGCCATGGTGCCGGCGGAGCAAACGTTCGCGTCCAAGCGCATCCAGGAATGCAATTGGCTGCAAGCCATGGAAGGCGGCATCGATTCGAGCCACGTCTCCTTCCTGCATCGCGGCGATCTGTCGTCCGATCCGTTGTTCAAGGGCGCCAAGGGCAACCAGTACAACCTCTCCGACATGCAGCCGCATTTCGAAGTCGTCGAGATGCCCGGCGGCCTGTTCATCGGCGCGCGGCGCAATGCCGAGAACGGCAAATACTACTGGCGCATCACGCCGTGGGTGATGCCGTGCTTCACCATGATCCCGCCGCGCGGCGATCATCCGGTGCACGGTCACTTCTGGGTGCCGATCGACGACGAAAATTGCTGGGCCTGGTCGTACGACTTTCATCCGGTGCGGGCGCTGACCAGGACCGAGGTCGACGCCATGAAGGACGGCCAGGGCATTCACTGCAAATACGTGCCCGGCAGCTTCCGGCCGCTCGCCAACAAGGACAACGATTATCTGATCGACCGCGCGGCGCAAAAAGCCGGCAAGACGTTCAGCGGCGTCGCCGGATTCGCCATTCAGGACGCCTCGCTGCAGGAGAGCATGGGGCCGATCTGCGACCGCACCAAAGAGAACCTGGTCTCGACCGACAACGGCATCATCATGGCGCGCCACCGCCTGATGCGCGCCGCCAAGGCGCTCGCCGACAAGGGCGTGACGCCGCCCGGCGTCGATCCCGAGCACCAGAAAATCCGCTCCTGCTCGGTGGTGCTGCCGCCCGAAGTGTCGTTCAAGGAAGGCGCCAAGGAGGCGCTGAAATTCCGCGCCGGTATGGCGCAGACCTCGGTGTAGCTCTTTATCATCATTGAGCCGGCCCAATGAGCGAGCGACGCGGCGCCGGCGAGCGGAACCTGACCGGGATCTGGAACGGCCTCTATACCTATCCGTATGGCCAATCGACGGCGTTCGTCGCGACGCTGCTCGACACGAACGGTTCGCTGAGCGGCACCACGCACGAGCCGAGCACGAGTGGCGATGCTCCTGAAACAACCAGGTTTGCAACGATCGCCGGCTCGCGGCGCGATACGGCGGTGACCTTCACCAAGCGATACGATCCGCCCGGACCAAGCACCTCCAGCCCGGTTTTCTATCAGGGCGCGCTCAATGCCGACGCCACCGAGATCGAAGGCCGCTGGGTCATCGCACAGGTGTGGTCGGGCAAGTTTTTAATGATCCGCGCGGCCGGCCAAGAGACGGCAGTGTCGCGCAAGGCTGTTGAGCGCGTTTAATTTGCCCCGTCGCGTTGTTCACGCCGCGTCATTCTGCGTCGCTGCATTGCGTCCCGCGATCAGGCCCTGCACAATGGCGCGCGGCAGGCCGTGCATGGAAAAGCCGCCGGCCGATTCGCCGCCGCAATAGAGTCCCGGGATTGCCTCGCCCTTCATATCGATCACCTGACAGCGCGCGTTGATGCGTAAGCCCGCCCGGGTGTCATGGATCACCGGCGTCGCCCATGCGGCATAGAACGGCGGCTTTGCGATTTTGTAGAGCGGCGCCGGCTTGCCGAAATCGGCGTCCTTGCCGGCATCGACGAACGAATTATAGCGCGCCACGGTGTCGACGAGGTTTTGCGGCGGCATCGGCACGCGCTGGTATTTCATTTTGATCTTGGCGGCGAGCGCGTCGAGCGTTTCGGCGGCAAAGAAAAACCCGGCGTCGACGTCGACGTGGGGCGGCTGCGGAATCCATTGCTCCCGCGCCGCGGCATCGGCATCGAAGATCGCCCAGATCGGACCGCCGCCATTGTGGCCGTCGCCGATGCCGGCGAGCGCCGCATTGATGAAGTTGCTCGGGTCGTATTTCTGATTCTTGGCATTGAGATAGGAATGCGGCTCGTATGGATTGGTGCTCTGATAGGTGTTGTACTTAAAATGCCCGGCGGTCTCGTCGTAAAAACGTTTGCCCAGCATGTTGACCAGGATGACGTCCTGCCAGTCCTTTACGGGTAGGCCGCTGGCGCGCGCCTTGGCGAACACCTCGCTGCCCGGATACCAGCGCACGTTGACGTAACCGTACTGACAGCCGATCGCGCCCGGCTTGGTGATGGCCGAGCCGAATTCGCCGGTGTAGTTGAACAGGCCCCACAGGGCGGCGCCGATTTCCATGGCGGCGATTTCGCCGCTGGCGTCCTGGTCGGACCACGGCATGCCGGCGAGGCCGCAATATTCCTCGGTCAGGCGCGGATCGAACATGCGGCGGAACTCGACGTTGCCGGTCGAGCCGCCGGTGGCGACGATCACGGCCTTGCGGGCGCGGATTCTTGTGGCGTCGCCGTTATGATCGACGGTGATTCCAGTGACGCGGCCGGAGCGCGGTGTCTCGCGATGGATCGCGGTCATGCGGTGCTCGAGCAGGATATCGACGCCGGCCTGGCGCGCCGCCGCCTCGAGCGGCCGCATCAGTCCGGCGCCGGCGCGGATTTCGTCGTCGTCGGGCGCCGCCGGCCCGCCGGTGTGCACCATCGGCCAGTCGGCGACGTCGATCTGCATGGTGCGCAGCACCGAGACGCCGATCTCGTGGCCGATTTTGTTGGGCATGCGGTCGATGATCTTGACGCCGTGCGCCAGCAGAAATTCCAGCGCCGCGGCGCTGTTGTCGGCGAAGGCGCGGATGATCTCGCGGTCGTTGTAGCGGTAAGGCGGAAAGCCGTTGGTCTCCACCACCGACCAGTCGGTCAGGTCCTGGAAAAACAGCTCGGCCGAGTCGGCGATGCCGTACTTCTTCTGATAGCGGTTGCCGCCGCCGAGCGGCAGGTTGCCGCCCGAGGTGATGGCGTGGCCGCCGATGTGGTTCTCGGCCTCGACCACGATGACCGAGGCGCCGGCCTCGCGCGCCACGATCGCCGCCGGCAGGCCGGTCGCGCCCGAGCCGATCACCACCACGTCGGCCTCGCGGTCCCAGTTTTCGACGCTCATTGGCACCTCATCGCCGCGCTGTGCCGTGCTATGACATGTGTGTCCAGCCGCAATCAAGGACGCGCCATGCCCGATTTCGTCGCCACCCACCGGCTCACCGAAGCGGCGAGCTTGAAGATGCTGCAGGCCGGCGTCGCCAAGGCCGGCGCGCTCGGCTGCAAGGTGTCGCTCGCGGTGGTCGACGCCAGCTGCCGGCTGATCGCGTTCCTGATGATGGACGGCGCGCGGCACTTTTCCATCATCACCACCAAGCGCAAGGCGATCACCGCGGCATCGCAGCGCCAGCCGACCGGCTACGCGCCGGAAGAGAACGCGCTGTCCATGGCGGTGCGCATGGGCGATTTCACCAACGTGCCGGGCGGCTTTCCGATCGTGGTCGACGGCGAGGTGATCGGCGCCGTCGCCGCCGGCGGCGCCAGGATCGAGCAGGACGTCGAGGTGGCGAAAGCGGCGCTCGCGGCGCTCAATCTGTAGGGTGGGTTATGCAAGTTACGCGGCTGCGCGACTAACCCACTCTGCTTTCGGTCGTGATACGAAAAATTCGAGACCCACCGGCGCCTCGGCAGTTTGTGGCGCAAACGAAGCGGTAGCCCTCATGAGCCAGCGCTGCCGTGCGAAGAAACAGACGGCCTGATCGACCGCGACAATAGTGATCGGCCGTTTGACCGCACATGCCTGCAGCTTTTTCGATACCGCTCGCAGCGTGGGCATGAAAAACGGGCTGAACAGGTAGAATTTCGTGCCGTCGGTGAAATCTTCCGCTACGGCATTGTTGGTGACCACCGACGCATTTCGCAGGCCAAATCGAGCTTTCGCTCTCTCGATGCGGGCGGCTCGTTCTCGAACGATTTCGATGCCTTTGAATCTCGCTGGCGCAACAACCGCGCCGTAGATCATGAAGCGGCCGTATCCGGCGCCGAGGTCGTAAACCACGTCACGGGCCGTGAGCCGCAAAGCATGGATAATCCATCTGATGTCGTTATAAGCGAGGCTTCCGTACTCAAACTGCTCGCTGCCGTAGTGGCCGAGCAACTTGAGCAGATCAAACGAGGCCTCGGTCCTTCGCCAGGACAAATGCAGGAGCTGATCGAGTGCCGTATCGCTGAGCCGGACACGCCCGGCATGATAATCGACGATCATGCGCCTCGCATGAGCCGGTTCAGATAAACGCCGTTGCCGGGTCATGGTGCGCGCAGTGCTTGCATGGCGATCAACTTGAGATTATCATTGTCGGTCTAACTAGCTCAAGTGGAGGGCTGAAATGAGCATCATGGTGTACAATGCCACAATTTCTGATGCCTTGCGGCGGAAGGACGTCAGCCTCGACAGATTGCAGACGTTGCGCAAGCACGCCAGGGCCGTCCTTGACGCGCAAGGTGACCTAAAGGGCGCTTTGCGGAAACTGGAAGCCGAGATTAGCCGGCGCGGAAAGAGCGGCGGCTCAACGCGGCTCAAGAAATAACGACGAACGATTCGGATAATGCTCGGTCTGGCGGATGCAATGCCGGATCGAGCACAGCCGCAGCGTTTCCGATGACCGCGCGATCGAGCTTGCCCAGACGCTTGCGCACGCGTTCCGACGTGCGCCTGCGGTGTCCTGTGCATGTGGTTTGGGAGATCACACTCGCGTGCAATCTCCGCTGCGTTCACTGTGGCTCCCGCGCCGGCCGCCCCCGACAAAATGAATTGTCCACCGCCGAGTGCCTGCAGTTGGTCGAGGCGCTCGCGGCCTTGGGCACACGTGAAATTTCGCTGATCGGCGGAGAAGCGTACCTAAGGCGTGATTGGCTCGACATTGTCCGGGCAATCGCCCGGCATGACATCCTATGCGGTCTACAAACCGGCGGCCGCGCCCTCACCGAGGAGAAGATAAAGGACGCTGCCGCGGCCGGACTGCGATCGGCCGGGGTGTCGATCGATGGGCCCCCCGATCTTCACGACCGACTGAGAGGAGTGCGCGGCAGCCATGTCCAGGCGATGACGGCGCTGCGCAATTTCAGCAAATACGGCTTGAGCGGCACCGTCAACACTCAGCTCACCGCGGCGGTGCTGCCGTTCCTGGACGACGTAATGGACAGCATCGTGGAAGCCGGCGCGCGCGTTTGGCAGCTGCAGTTGACGGTCGCTATGGGCAATGCGGCGGACAATGCCGAGCTTTTGCTGCAGCCTTACGACATAGTCTCATTGATGCCCAAGCTCGCCAGCCTGCATGAACGGGGCAAGGCCTGCGGTTTGCGCTTGGTCCCGGCCAACAACATCGGGTATTTCGGCCCTTACGAAGCGCAATGGCGGAGCATTACCGAGAACGCCAGCCATTATCAGGCGTGCAGCGCCGGCGAAACCGCAATGGGCATCGAGGCCGATGGCACCATCAAGGGGTGCCCGTCGCTGGCGACCGCCGTCTATGGCGGGGGCAATGTTCGCGACCGCGAACTCGCCGAGATCTGGCGGGAAAGCAAAGCGATTCGACAGACCGTCGGTCGCACCGTGAGCGACCTCTGGGGGCTTTGCCAAACCTGCTATTACGCGCCAGTCTGCAAGGCCGGCTGTACGTGGACCACGCATTCGCTGTTCGGCAGGCCCGGCAACAATCCATATTGCCATTATCGCGCGTTACATCTCGATCGATTGGGCTTGCGGGAAAGAGTAGTGAAGGTGCAGGAGGCGCCTGGCCTGCCGTTCGATAACGGTCGATTTGATTTGATTCTCGAGCGGACCGACGGCGCTGCGGTATCGGCGGAGGTGGGGCGAAGCATCCGTGTCGGGCCTGCGGCAGCAAATAAAGGTCGGTCAAAGCCGAAGTTGAACCTTTGTCATCATTGCAGCCAATTCAGCTATACGTCGGAACGGCGGTGCCCTCATTGTGGAGCGAGCAAGGAGGCGGTGCGGAAGCTGTATATCCGGCGCGAAAATGAGAGCGCGCAGCTGGTCAAAAAAATGCAGAACCTGCTGCGGAAAATCGAGCGGCTTGACGCCGGGATATCCGCTACTTCCGCAGCTCGTCGCGCGCGGCCTTCACCGCCTTGATGATGTTCTGATAGCCGGTACAGCGGCAGAGGTTCGACGACAGCACGTCGATCAGCGCCTCGTCGTCGATCTGCGGATTCTTCTCCAGCACGTTGGTCGCCAGCATCAAAAAGCCGGGCGTGCAGTAGCCGCACTGCAGGCCGTGGTTCTCGATGAAGGCGCGCTGCAGCACGTTGAGCTCGTCGCCGTCGGCGAGCCCCTCGACGGTGCGGATCTTTTTGCCGGCGGCCTGCACGGCGAACATCAGGCAGGAGCGCACCGCGAGATCGTCGACGATGATGGTGCAGGTGCCGCAGACGCCGTGCTCGCAGCCGATATGGGTGCCGGTCTGGCCGCAATCGTCGCGAATGGCGTCGACCAGCGTTTTGCGCGGCTCGACCCGGATCGGATAATCGCGGCCGTTGATGGTGAGCGTAATGTCGATTTTTTCGTTCATCTGACTTTGCGTTCTTCCTTGTCATGGCCGGGCTTGTCCCGGCCATCCACGTCTTTCGTGACAAGCAACAAAGACGTGGATGCCCGGCACGAGGCCGGGCATGACGGTTTAATCAGCCGCGCGGCAGCACATCGGAGAACTTGCCGCGCACCAGATCCTCGACCTCGGCGCTGTTGCGCACCACCTGCGGGAAGGTGTCGCGGCGCTTGAACGGCTTGCAGGCGTCGATGACGACGCGGGCGTTGCGCGGATCGTCGGTGCCGTACACCATCGGGTCGAGCACCGTCGACCAGCAGCCGCGCAAGGTCTCCATGCCTTCGCGCGGATCGAACCGCGTGCACATCGCCCACACCACCTTGTCCATGTCGGCCGGGTCGATGTCGTCGTCGACCACGACGACGAAGCGGTTGGCATAGGCGCCGGCGTGGCACTGCGAGGCGATCAGTCCGGCCTGCTTGGCGTGGCCGGGATATTGCTGCCGGATGGCGACGGTGAGCCAGAGCCGGCTGCCGCCCGCGGCATGCGCCCACACGCCTTTGACTTCCGGCACGCCGGCGGCTTCGAGCTGATTCCACACCGCGCCGGACCGGTAGGTGCCGCGATAGAACGAATCGTCGTCCGGCGGGATGCCCGGAATGGCGCCGAGCAGGATCGGATCGTCGCGATGCATGAAGGTCTCGATGCGGATCACCGGCTCCTTCTTCAGCCCGCCGGCGTAGTAGCCGGTCCATTCGCCGAGCGGACCTTCGTCGCGCTCGTCGCCCGGATGAATGAAGCCCTCGAAGGCGATCTCGGCATGGGCCGGGATCGGCAGGCCGGTGCGCGGTCCGGCGATGACCTCGATCGGCTCGCCGATCAGGCCGCCGGCGGCGTCGTACTCGTTGCGGCCGTATGGAATTTCCAGGCCGGCGATCATGAACATCGCCGGATGCATGCCGCACACCACCGCGATCGGGCAGGGCTCGCCGCGCTCGTGATAGCGGCGCTTGATCAGGTCGCCGTGCTTGCCCTTGGAGCACATCACGGTGGCGACGTTGCCCTCGTGCGCCTGGATGCGGTAGGCGCCGTAATTGATCCAGCCGGTGTCCGGATCGCGCATGACCACCATGTCGCCGGTGCCGATGTAGTAGCCGCCGTCGTGCTCGTGCCAGCGCGGCACCGGGATCTTGAAGATGTCGATGGCGTTGCCGGTCGACACGTTGTCGAGCACCGGCCCGCCCTTGACGGTTAAGGGCGCAATGGCGCGCGCCTCCTTCATGTAGCGGCGCCAGTAGTGCACCAGCTCGACCGCGCTGCCGTCGGCGGGGAGCCCGAGCGTGATGTTGATGCGCCGCACCGAGGTCAGGATGTTGGCCAGGATGCGATGGCCGCGCGGGAATCCCGGCACGTCGTCGAACAGCACCGCCTTGTTGCCGACCTTGCGCTGATAGATGTCGACGATGCCGCCGATCTCCTTCTCGCGGTCGGCGCCGGCGATGTCCTGCACTTCGCCGGCCGCGCGCAGCTGCGCCAGCCAGGCGCGCAGGTCCTGACGCTCCTTGACCGCGGCGGCGGATTTTTTGACGGGGCGGGTTTTGACGGCAGTGTCCATTTTCTTCGTTTTCTTTATCATCGCCGGGCTCGACCCGGCGATCCATGCTGAGGTGAGGGCTGCCGAAGTTCGGCGGCAGTGTTCGCGAGCACTTTAGCGCAGCATGGATTGCCGGGTCGAGCCCGGCAATGACGAAGGTTACATATCCAGCACCAGCCGTTCGGTCTTGCAGCCGGCGCAGCAGATCATGACCTTTTCGTTGCTCGCCTGCTCCTCTTCGGACAGCACCGAATCGTGGTGCTCCGGGATGCCGGAGATCACCTTGGTCTCGCAGGCGCCGCAGATGCCGAGCTCGCACGAATAGTCGACGTCGACGCCGGCCTCGTACAGCACTTCGAGAATCTTCTTGCCCTCGGGGATGAAATACTCCTCGCCGGAGCGGGCGAGCTCGACCCAGAAGCCGCCGAGCTTGGCTTCGCCGCCCGCCGCGGCCTCGTCCTTCGGCGTGAAATACTCGACGTGAATGAGATTGCGCGGCCGCCCCGCCGTCGCGGCCTCGAACGCCTTGAGCATCGGATTGGGGCCGCAGCAGTAAATGTGCGCGCCGGCCGGGGTCTCGGCGATCGCGGCCGCGATGTCGAGCACGCCGCCCGCCGTGTCGTCGAAATGCAGATGGCGCACCTTGGCGTCGAGCTTTTCCAGCTCCTCGACGAACGCCATGTCGGCGCGCGAGCGGCAGGCGTAATAAAGCTTGTACGAGCGGCCGAGCGCGGCGAGCTCCTGGGCCATGCACCAGATCGGCGTGATGCCGATGCCGCCGGCGAACAGCACGACGTGCTCGGCATCGGCGACCAGCGGAAAGGTGTTGCGCGGCGCGCTGATCTTGATCGTGTCGCCGACTTTCATCTCATCGATGATGTAGCGCGAGCCGCCGCGGCTGTTCTCGTCGCGCTTGACGCCGACGACGTAGCTGTTCGGGTCGGTGTTGGGCAGAACAAGCGAAAATTGCCGGGTCAGGCCGTTGGGCAGGTGCAGGTCGATATGCGCGCCGGGCTTGTAGGCCGGCAGCGCCGCGCCGTCGGGGCGCTGGAACGTGTACAGATTCGTATCCCGCGCCACCGGGGTGATGGCGGTCAGCCGGGCGTCGATCAGGTGCGCGGCCGCAGACGCGGTCAGCGGCGCTGCGGCGGATGGTGCGGTAGCGTCCATGCTCGGCATAGATAGGCGGCGGCGCTGGCAGAGCGCAACCTGTTCGTCGTTTGGGCGCGCCGTATGGTCGACCCGGACCTGGCTACCGCACGCCCGATGCGGCTAACGCCATGCCGCAAATTCCGTGGCGAGCATGGTTTCTGCTCGCCTTGGAACAAACGACGCCATTTGGCGTTGGCTTGCTGGGTGGGCACGGGAACGGCGATCATGCGATTTCCCCGCCTCGATCCGTTTCAGATCGCTTTCGCGACCCTTGGCGCCGCATTTTTTGTGGCGCTTCGCCTGGTGTTCTGAGCGCCGCTAACCGCTCAGACGTCTATTCTTTCTCCACCACCCGCACCGAGGTCTCCGGCATGACGCCGCCGCGCTGCCGCGCCAGCGTTTCCGCACCCGACAGCTCCCAGTCGCCGGCGGCGGCGCGGCGGGCGAACGTCTCCCAGCGCTCGGTCCAGTCGCCGAGCTCATAGCCGTGCCACGGCGCGGTGACGGTGAGGGGATGCAGGCCAAGCCGCTGCCACAGCGCGCGGGCGTGCTCCATGTGCTCGCGGGTCGGCAGCGCGAGCGGCGCCATCGGCCGCTTGCGCGTGGCGTCGATCAGCATCGAGGAATCCGACTGCTCCGGCCCGTACTGCGCGCCCTGCACGCCGCCGCGATGCGGCACGAGCTCAACGTCCTCCAGCGGATTGGAGCGATAGGCGAGCGACCACAGCACCGCATCGACGCTTGCCGGATCGATGTCGTCGCTCACCGCGACGACGATCTTGCCGCAATTCGACATCAGCGACGAGGCGCCGTGCAGCGCGCGCCAGATTTCGGTGCGCGGCACCCCGTGCATGATCTGAACGAAAATCACCGGCCGCAGATTGGTCAGCCGCTCGTGCATGGCGACGCGGCGTACGCCCTTGATGCCGAGCCCGTCGCGCAGGTGGGCGAGAAATAACGGCTCGTAGGCGACCTTCTTGATCACGCTCGATTCGCTCGGCGTCACCTGGCTGATGATCGAGCAGAACACCGGCGCGCGCTTGCGCGTGATCGCGGTCACCCGCATCGGCATGTTGAAGGCTTCGAGCGCCACGTAGCCGTTGCTCTCGCCGAAGGGCGCCTCGGGCTCGAGGATTTGCGGATCGATCAAGCCTTCGATGACGATCTCGGCGTCGGCCGGCACGGTGAGATCGATCGTCTTGCACTTGACGACGCGGATCGGCGCGCCGGCCAGGCCGCCGGCGACGCCGAGCTCGTCGCAATCGATGGCAAGCTTTTGCGGCCCGGTGAACACCACCACCGGCGCGGCGCCGATCACGATGGCGATCGGCATCGGTGCATTAAGCTTGCGGTACTTGAGCCAGTGCAGAAAACCGCCGGCGCCGGTCGCCTCGCGCGCCACCATGCGCACGACGAGGCGATCGGCGGCTTTGAGCGCCGCCCGGTAGGTGCCCATGTTCTGCACGCCGGTCTCGGGATCGCGGCTGACGCACAAGGTCGCGGTCAGGTACGGCGCCGAGTCGAAGCCGGGCGTCGACACCGGCACCGGCAGCGCGGCGAGGCCGCCCGGCGCCTTGAGCGCGTCGCCGGTGATCACGACCTCCTGGCAGGCGCCGCTCGCCACCGTCACCGGCGCGATCGGATGCGCAATGGCATCGAGCCACGCCGCGCCGATGTCCTCGACCTTGCGGCCCATGCCGATGGCATAAATCTCCGGCGACGCCGCCAGCGCGCCGACCACGACCGGAATGTCGTACTTGCGGCCCTTGGCATCGACGACGTTGCTGAACACGAACGCGCGCCGCTTGTCCTCCGGCACGCCGCCGACGAACTGCCAGCGCACCAGCGGATGCAGTTCGGTATCCTTGTTGATCGGCGCATCGACGCGCTCGACCAGCCCGGCCGCTTCGAGATCGGCAAGATGCTGCTGAAAGTCGAGCCGCGGGCCGGCCCCCTCTCTTCCCTCCCCCGCGGCGGGGTCCCCACAAAATTCGCTGTGCGAATTTTGAGGGGTGTCCTGCGGGGGAGGGTTAGGGTGAGGGTTCTTTTTGCGGTCGGCGGGTTGATCGAGCATGGCGAGCTGTATTCCTTGGCGACAGGCGGTGGATCGTAACCCCGCCGCAGTGTGGCGTCACTTTTCACCTCACCCTGAAAGGGGGAGGTCGATTGCGCGCAGCGCAATCGGTTGGGGGGTCCGGGCCTCGACCTGCTCTCATTATTTTCGCCTTGCATTCGGCACCGACGGACCCCGCCCCGCGCCCTTCGGGCGCGACCCTCCCCTTTCAGGGGAGGGTGAAGGCACGAGCATCCCCGTTCTCGCGACGCGTTTTTTGCGCCCGAGCTTTGCCAAGCCACTGCACGAAAGCGTTTGCCTCCAAAAAAATAAGGGGAGGCGGAGCGCCGAACGGCGCAAACGGTAGTATCCGCACCGGCACTTCGGATGAGCGCATCCGAGTCC
>Ga0209060_10000366_pt1 | contig 90218 bp, 93 predicted proteins | sample Coa_R1_8_FD_187155 | JGI IMG/M metagenome (GOLD analysis project Ga0209060, IMG submission 187155) | Surface soil microbial communities from Centralia Pennsylvania, which are recovering from an underground coalmine fire - Coalmine... | ecosystem: Environmental > Terrestrial > Soil >... | reverse complement strand
CACGCAACGCGGGTGGGGGTACTCACCCTAGCCACGAAGACATGCGGATTCTTCGACCGTGACCGATCTCAACCACACTCACGAACCGGAAGAGCGCGCTGGCCAATTTCCACCACTTGACGGGACGCACCCTCGTCTCGCCGTAGCCGAACAGGTTGATCGCGAGCACGCGGTAGCGATTCTTCAAGGTCTCGGTCAACGCGCGCCACTGGCGGTTCGCGCTGACCGAACTGTGGATCAGCACGACCGGCCGGCCCTCCCCGGAGGAGCTCCTCGACTACGTGAGGAACCGTACGAAGGAGGGGGGCTTCGGCACCTCGACGGAGTTCATGCGACACCTCGTCCGGAAGGACCGCGAGGCGCTTGCGGAGAAGCAGCTTGAGGAGCGACTGGTCGAAGGGCTGAACAGTGGCCGGAGCCGGGTGCCGGCCAAGGACTTCTTCAAGCGCATGCACTCGCTGATTGACGACGTTGCGGTGGAGAAGAAGCCGGGGAGGCGGAATGGCAAGGCGACTCGTTCAGCGTCGCGCGGCTGAGGGAGACGTCGGCGAACAGGTCGCCTACATTGCCGCCGACCGGCCCGCCGTTGCTCATCGCTACGCCATCGCGCTCGAGCATGCCTTCGAGCGCATTCGCGAGATGCCGGAGTTCGGCGTGCAGCGGTCCTTCCGGGCGGGGGGGGCTGCGCGATGTGCGTATCTGGCCCGTTCCCGGCTTTCGCCGCTTTCTTATCTTCTACCGCGTGACCCCGAGCGTCGTGGAGGTCATCCGCGTGCTTCATTCCGCTCGCGACATTCCGCGCGTGCTCAAGAACCCGCGGTAGGAGCGGGGGGCGTCTCCGGCGTCGAGACCGCCTTGTCGATGGCCGGTACGACGTCGCCGATGTTCTTTGCGACGGCGTAGCTCCAGACGCCGTAAAGCCATCAGCGTTGACCGCCCGGACCCAGCGAAGAGCGGCCGCACGTTTAACCTCTTCGCGGGGGTCAAACCCCTTCACTTCGAGAACGAGGTGCCGGGCGGGTTCGGTCTTCAGCGGGACGATGAAGTCGGGCACGTAGTCGTGGTGCTCGCCGTCGTCGAAGTAGGGGACCTGCTCCCAACCGCTTCGTATCGCGAACATCGGGACGTCGCGGATCTGCCAGAGGTGCAGGAGCCGCGGGATCCGGCCGGCACGCATGCGCCCGGGCTACCGCAGGGATCGTGGCCGGCGCAAGGACTGCCGGGCGCGCTCGACGGATCGCTCTACGCCGCCGTCCGTCCCGTGTACTTCGACCCGGAGCCCTACGCGCGGCACCATGCGACGGAGCGCGATTGGCAGCGCTTCCTGACGCTCATGACGCCCTCTTGAGCGCGGCGCGCGACGGGGCGATAGTCGAAGCGATGAGCAACGACGAGTCGTCCCGCATCGAGCCGTGGCCCAGCCTGCCGCTCGCCGCGTGGCAGGATACGTACGCCACGCTGCAGCGCTGGACGCAGATCGTCGGCAAGATCCGCCTCGTCCAGACGCCGTGGATGAACCACTCCTGGCACGTGACCCTCTACGTTACCGCGCGCGGGCTCACGACGTCGCCGATTCCGTACGGCACGCGGACGTTCGAGATCGACTTCGACTTCCTCGACCACGCACTCCGCGTCGCGACGAGCGACGGCGCGCTCCGGACGCTGCCGCTGCGCCCGCAGTCGGTGGCCGACTTCCACGCCGCACTCTTCGCAACGCTCGACGAGCTGGGCCTTCGCGTCCGAATCCACGAGCTGCCGAACGAGCTGCCCGACGCGACGGCGCTCGACCGGGATCGTGTCCACGCCTCGTACGACCCCGAGTACGCGAACCGCTTCTGGCGAATCCTGGTGCAGTCGGATCGTGTCTTCAAGGTGTTCCGCGCCCGCTTCATCGGGAAGTGCAGCCCGGTCCACTTCTTCTGGGGTAGCTTCGACCTCGCCGTCACGCGCTTCTCCGGGCGGCGGGCGCCGCGGCATCCCGGCGGCGTGCCGCACCTGCCCGACTCGGTCGCGGTGGAGGCGTACTCGCACGAGGTAAGCAGCGCCGGCTTCTGGCCGGGCAGCGGGCCCGTTGACCATCCCGCGTATTACTCCTACGCGTATCCGACGCCGCCGGGCTTCGCCGAGTCGCCGGTGCGCACCGCGGACGCGTTCTTCCATCGCGAGCTCGGCGAGTTCGTGCTGCCGTACGACGCCGTCCGCACGTCGGCCACCCCTGACGCGACGCTGCTGGACTTCCTCCAGAGCACGTACGAGGCGGCGACGACGTGCGCCCGCTGGGATCGCGCCGAACTCGAGCGCGACGGATAGTCGCCCGAGCCCGCACCGATTCCAGCCCGCGGCGGCTGTCACTTGCAATCGTGCTCCTCTGACAGGCGACGGCGCGTAGCGGTCGGCCATGCGCATCCTGTGGGCCGCCGTCTGCGTGGTCCTCAGGCTGTCGCTTTGCCGGGGCGGCCGCCGCCTCGCGGACCCTGGCGGACGTGGACACGGCCGTCGTCTGGCTACCGAGAGTGACGCGCTGGCCAACGGCCAGAAGCTGCGGGTGCTGACCGTCGTCGACGCGTACACCCGCGAGTGCGTGGCCCTCGAGGCCGGCGCGCACTTCCGCGGCCCGGAGTGGCCGCGATCCTGCCCCGGGTCGGGTTTACGCGCGGCCTGCCCGGCACGATCAACGTCGACAACGGGACGGAGTGCACGTCGCCGGCCTTCGACCAGTGGGCGTACGCCAACGGCGTGCAACTCGACCTCAGCCGGCCCGGGCAACCGACCGACAACGCGACCATCGAGGCGTTCAACGCCAGCGTCCGGCGGGCGTGCTTATCGCAACACGACTGTTCGACTCTCGCGGAGGCGCAGGTCATCCTGTCGGCGTACCGCGCCGACTTCAACAACCAGCGTCCACACAGCAGCTTGGGCCAGAAGACCCCGGCCGAATTCTACGCCGGGACGAAGAACAACTCGGACCCGATCGAGGCACTTACACGGGTCGCGTAGCGGCCCAGGGTTGGGGTCAAGACCAGCACGACGCTGCCGAGCTGCGTCTGCGTCAACGGGATCGTCGATTCGGCCGCCGGCTGCTTCGGAAAACCGCGTCTCGGGGATTGCGATCGCCGCCACGCCCTGCACGCGATGGCTCACCCTTCTCGAGTCTGCTACGCCAATCGCGGAGGTCGCCATGTCCGCAATCGACATCATCAAGCGCCGGCTGAAGGAGGAGCGCATCCCCGAGGCCCCCTGGCCCGACGAGGTGAGCGAGAAGAAGAAGCGACCGCGGGAGGTCGCGTTCATGGACGTGAACCTCTGCTTCCCATGCGGGAAATGCCCGGAGTTCTGTCCGGTGCAGTGCATCGAGTACCTGCGGCCGGGCTCGCTCCCCGGCCGCGGCGTCCAGCCCGTGCAGGACCGCTTTCAGGAGTGCATCGGGTGCTACATCTGCGTCGAGGTGTGCGCGCTGCTCACCGACTACGACGCGGTCCGCATGTACGACGTCGACCTCGTGGAGGAGCTGCTCGGCGTGAAGATCACCGACCGCAAGCCCGACGCGTACGTCCCGGCCGAGCCCTACGAGCAGCTCTTCTCGGAGGGGCCGCCGCCCAGCGTCCGGCACCTCGGCAAGGGATCGCGCATCCGCGACAAGATGAACGCCGAGGAGCGGGCGGTGATGGCGCGCGAGCGCGAGTGATGTTCCCGGTCTCGCCCGAGAAGGAGCAGGCGCTCCTGGCCCGCATGCTCCGTCTTGGCGTCCGCGGCGAGGACCTCGAGGAATCCTTTGTCCGCTCCGGCGGCAAAGGCGGCAGAACGTCGACAAGGTCGCAACCTGCGTCGTGCTGCGCCACCGGCCGACGGGCGTGGTTGTCAAGTGTCAGGCCGAGCGCTCGCGGGCGCTCAACCGGCTTCTCGCCCGCCGCCTCCTGCTCGACAAGCTCGCCTCGTACGCAAGTTCTTCGCGCATCCCGCTGTTGCCTACGTCAAGAAGGTGCTGCCCTGGTGAAATTCCCTATCCCACGCACTGATGAGCATGCCAAGACAGCGCGGCCGTCGATCGCTCCCGAGAAGCTCCTGCGGGCGCTGCTCCTCCAGGTTCTGTACTCGGTCCGCAGTGAGCGGCTGCTCATGGAGCAGCTTCAGTACAACCTCCTCTTCCGGTGGTTCGTCGGGTTCAGCATGGACGACCCGGTGTGGAACGTGACCGTGTTCACGAAAAACTGCGAGCGGCCGCTGCGCGGTGACATCGCCGAAGCCTTCCAGAGGCGCTTCGTGCGCAAGGGGACCACGCCCCCGCCGCCGGACGATCCAAGCAACCCCACGGTCAACTTCCACGGGGAGAAGGCAGCAACGCCACCCATGCCTCGATGACCGATTCGGACGCGCTCCTCTTCAAGAAGGCGAAGGGCCACGAGGCGAAGCTCGCCTATCTCGGACATGTGCTGATCGAGAATCGGCACGGGCTCGTCGTGACCACCCGCTTCACCCGCGTCACCGGGCGCGCGGGAGTGGGAGGCCGCGTGGGCAATGGCGAAAGCGATTCCCGGCCGCCGGCGGGCGACGCTCGGTGCCGACAAGCACTACGACGAAAGGAGCGCACCGCTCTCGACTTGCGAACCACGCGGCACTCCGGCTACGCGGTGAGCCAGCGATGCCACAAGCGCCTCGAGGAAGTGTTCGGGTGGCTCAAGACCGTGGGCCTGCTGCGCCAGACCCGACACCGGGGACGCGACCGCGTCGGCTGGATATGCACCTTCGCGGTGGCAGTCTACAACCTGGTGCGGCTCCGGACATTGCGGGCGGCGGCCGCATGAGCCGCCGCGCAGCACCGTGGCCGCCGGCGGCGGGACGCCGGCGCCGAGGCCTCGGGACCACACACCCGGGCTGATCGGAGGATCACTGAACACGTCACGCGGCCAATTTCTCACGTTCACCGCGCGTTCTTCCCCAGCCTGCTAGACGCGATGATGGCAAGTCCCCCAGTGCTATTCCCATTCAGACCCGTTGAGACGGCAACGGTGCGATACACCGCCGGACCCCATCACCGCCGACGGATCACAATCGACCATCGTCCGCTGGCGGCCGTGACGCCGGCGATGTTGCTCGACTGGTTCACTCATCTTGACGGGACCATCCTTTACGGTGGCGTGGTCACCGATCGGTATTTGGCCTGGCATCCGCTCGACCACATCCGATGGGAGTTGGCTCGGCCGGCCCCCGGCGGGGGCGCGGGCGAAGGTGCGCGGTTTCATATCGTCGAGCAGTTCGGTGGGCGCCCCGAATACCGCATTGATGTCGTCGAGCGGGTGGAAAAGCTCGACGAAACCGGCCTCCGGCTCGTCCAGCGCGTCGCCGGGATCCAGATATTCCAGCTCGAGCACACGTGGTCGGCCGGTTCCGATGGCGCCCACTACGTCAGCGTGATGGATATTGGCGCGCGGTCAGCCCTGCTCACCCCAATCAACCGGATGACCAAAATCCGCTTCCCCGATTCCATGGCGCGGGCATGGGTACGACACAACATCGAAGAAGTCGGACAGCTCGAACATCTCCTACCCAGGCTTGCCACGGCTGGCCACGCCTGAACACCCGTGTGCTTGATCTCGGTAGAGAAATGGATGGGACGCCTCACGGGGCGCAAGCACGGAGCCTGTCAACGAAAGTGAGACAGTGGGTTTCGGAATTTAGTGTAGCATCGCCTCCGTCATCGCCGGCTCGTCGGCCTCATTTCCGATCGCGGTTGGGCGCCGCGTGTTCGAAAGGTGTTGAGTTTCGGTGCGTAGGTCGGGTCGTCCCGACGCCGCTGCGGGGCTGTACGGGGCTCCAAAATGCGTCGGGATCCTCCTCGCACCCCGCCGGCGCCGGATTCGGCGTGGACATCGCCGTGGCCGGCGGCGGGTTGATCCAGACCTCGGTGGGCCGCGTCGGCGGCCGCGGCACGCCAGCGACGAAGCGCTCGGGGTGGACGGCGTAGGCGGCGGTGAGCACGTGTAAATTCTCATCGTCAATGTGCCACGGCTTGTTCGAGGTGACGATGGTCGCCTTCTTCTCGTCCGAGCTGTTCGCGCGCTACGTGATCCCGCACTTCCAGAACGTGATCCCGAAGGTGCGCGAGAGCCGCGACTGGGCGGCGGAGAAGCGGCGGCAGTTCGTCGGGCGCGCGGTGCAGGCGATCGGAAAGGCGATCCAGGATCACGCGGGGGATCGGGCGGGGGCGAAGGGGGAGGCAAGTTGATGGCGGGGGATGTTCCTAGTCCAGCGTTGAGTCGGCTCGGACTCGACATGATGATCCCGCGACGGAGGAAGCGGTCGCGCACAGGAACATCGTACGTCGACGCCAGGCTGGTGCGTCCGGACGGGCGTGGCGTGGCTGTCAAGGTGCAGTTTCTCATCGACACCGGAGCGGTCTACTCGCTGCTTCCAGAGGCAGCCTGGAAGAACCTTCGGCTCAAGCCGATGCGGACGATCGATTTCGTGCTCGCCGACAAGACCCTGGTCAGGCGCGAGGTGGCGGAGGCACGGTTCGAGATCAAGGGCGAGTACGCCACGTCCCCGGTGATCCTCGGTGCGCCCGGCGACGCGCCGCTGCTCGGTGCGGTCACGCTGGAGACGCTCGGCCTCATGGTAAGTCCCGTCAGCCGCAAGGTCCTGCCGATGCGGATGGTGCTGGCGCCGGAGTCGGTCGTCCCGAAGGAGGTCCGGGGGCGCCGACCCAGCGGGGGCAGGGTGCTGCCTTTCTTGCCCCAGAGTATTGTCTTGCCCGAGCCGGCGGGCGTATAGTCCCGCGGCGTGCTGGTGGCGACGTCGGAGGGGACTCGGTTGGTGTGGCCGCCGGGCGTCGCGGAGGGCGGGCCGCCCGCGCCCCGGCGCCCGCGTCTCCTCGACGGCGTCCGTGACGCGCTCCGCGTCCGGCACTACAGCCGGCGAACGGAGCACGCGTACGTCGGCTGGATCCGGCGTTACATCCTGTTTCACGGCAAGCGGCATCCCGCCGACATGGGGGCGGAAGAGGTGTCGCGGTTCCTGTCGTCGCTCGCGGTCGAGGGACGAGTGGCGGCGTCGACACAGAACCAGGCGCTGGCGGCACTGCTGTTCCTGTACGGGCCGGTGCTGGGCGTCGAGCTGCCGTGGCTGGACGGGATGGTGCGGGCCGCGCGACCGCCACGGCTGCCCGTCGTCCTCTCGCGCGAGGAGGTACGGGCGGTCCTGGTGGCGATGCACGGCGTTCCTCGCCTCATGGGCGTGCTGCTCTACGGCGCCGGGCTCCGGCTACTCGAGTGCGCGCAGCTCCGGGTGAAGGACGTGGACTTCGCCGCCAACCAGATCGTGGTGCGGAACGGGAAAGGGGACCGGGATCGCGTCACGTTGCTTCCCGCCCTCGCGCGCGTGCCGCTCGAGCGCCATCTGGAGCGGGTCCGGGCGCAGCACGCGCGCGACCTGGCGTCGGGGGCTGGCTGGATCGCGCTGCCGCACGCGCTCTCGCGGAAATACCCGAACGCCGGTCGCGAATGGCCGTGGCAGTGGGTGTTCCCGGCGACGCGGACCTACGTCGAGCCTGTGACCCGGCAGCGCCGCCGCCATCACCTGCACGAGACGGTCGTACAGCGGGCGGTATATCGTGCGGTGCGGGAGGCGGGACTCGCCAAGCGCGCCTCGTGCCACACGTTCCGTCATTCGTTCGCGACGCATCTCCTGGAGGACGGCTACGACATGCGGACCGTGCAGGAGCTGCTCGGGCATCGCGACGTGCGGACGACCATGATCTACACGCACGTGGTCAATCGGGGGCCGGGGGCGGTGCGGTCCCCGATCGACGGGCTGGGGGCGAGCGGGGCGGAGCGAGGGGTGCTGCCGCTGCCGGCGGCCGCGCGTTACACTGCGGCGCCTCGCAGTATAACGCGCGCGGGGATTCCTTGGCCGACCAGGGGGAAGGAGCGGGAATGACCGGTGATTCGAGAGGAACGAGCCCGGACGGGCTCGGTGTTAGGCTGCGAGGGCTGTCGGTGTTTGGGCGTTACGCGGAACAGTCCAGATCTCGTTAGGCTCCGAGCACGGCGCTGTGACGCATGACTTTCACGTGGGACCCCGAGAAGGATGCCGCCAACCGGCGGAAGCATGCAGTAGGGTTCCGCGAGGCGGCAAGCGTTCTCGAAGACCCGCTGTCGACCACCTATCCGGACCCCACGCACTCGCGCGGCGAGCAGCGGTATGTGACGATCGGACGGTCGCGACTGGGCAGAACGCTCGTCGTTGCGCACGCGGATCGGGGCGATACGATTCGCATCATCAGCGCTCGATCAGCCACGCGGCGAGAGCGGAGGTTCTATGAGGAAGAGTAAACGAACCAGACCCGATGACCTCCTTCCGGAGTACGACTTTGCCTCGATGAAGGGCGGCGTTCGTGGGAAGCACGCCGCGCGACTGAAGAAGGGCTCCAACCTGGTTCTTCTCGAGCCCGACGTGGCCTCGGCGTTTCCCACGGAGGCCGCCGCCAACGAGGCCCTTCGTGCAGTGCTCAAGGCGAGCCAGATCGTCAGACGCCGGAAGCCTAACAGGCCGATTCAGCGGACGGCCGGCGGAACCGGCCGCCGCTGATCGGCTGGTCGTTAGGCGACGGAGAGGCCGGATCGGTGCCGCCGAAGATCCGAGAGCTCATGGCCAACCTCGAGCGTGCAGGCTTCGTCAACCGCGGCGGCAAGGGGAGCCATCGGAACTTCGTACATCCGAAGGTGAGCAAACCGGTGGTTCTTTTGGGCAATCTGGGCGATGATGCCAAGCAGTACCAAGTCCGGGCTGTGAAGCTGGCGATCGAGGAGTCGAGCAAATGAAGGAAAGCGCGCGTTACGTGAAGATCGTGGAATGGTCAGAAGAGGACCAGTGCTACGTGGGGAGTTCGCCAGGCCTGATCTTCGGGGGGTGCCACGGTGTCGACGAACGGCAGGTCTTCAACGAGCTCTGCGAGATCGTCGACGATACCATTGCCCTCTACAAGCGCGAAGGGAAGCCTCTGCCTGCCCCGACCTCGGGGCGTGACTTCGCAAACAAGATGCAGCACGTCGCCTAACAAGGCGATGGAGCCGGCCGGCTTGGGCGACCCTGTCGTCGCCAGGGCCGCTGCGCCGGCGGCTCATCGCCAAGCCGTTAGACATCTGAGGGAGGAGCGGGCCAGCCCTCATGCCCGGCGTTCTTAGGATTCAGGGGGAGCTTGGCGTACGGCTCGAGGAAGTTCGAGAGCACCTCGCTCGCCTTGAGCACGCGTACAATTCGATCTACGCCTTTGAACGGATCATCGCGAGCGCCGAACGACTCGCGCAAAGGGGGCCCTGGCCCGCGCCACTCTTCGGATTGGATCCCTTCGGTTGGCCCGGCTTCCCAATCCGCACAGGACGTCTCCTCTCGTCATGGCCACCCTCACCCGCCGTTGTCGCTTCCGTCGTTCCAGGCCGCGACCGGCTTGTTCTCCAGGCGGCGCGCTTTGAATCTCCCGGATTCTGGGACTTTCTACGTTCGCTCAATCCGCTTGAAGTGATCCGGCAATATCTCAACGACAGGCACGAGCGCAGGAGAGACCGGGAATACAGGGAGGCCGCCGAAGCGCGCAGATTGGATCTCGAAAACCGCCTACTGGAAAATCGTGTCATTCGCGAGCGAATTGACATCGCGAGGTCGCTGGGCGCAGCCGACTCGGATCTCACGCCACTCCTCAATGAACTCGTACATCGTCCTTTGCGCGCCCTGAACGGAGCACAGGACGAGGGCGTTATCGAGTCGGCGGCCATCACCGATCAAAACCAGGAGCGCAAGTGATCGCTGCGTATTCAATGTCTAACAAGCCGTTTCACCTGACGCCGGGCCTCGCTCCCTGCGGTCGCTCGGTCCGCCGCAGGTGCACGGCAGCGTTAGCCAGGCCCGGCGATGAGGAGTAAGAGGCCAACATGAAGCGTCGAGGTGCGAAGCGACAACTCAGGAACGAGTTCACCGCGGTCATTGAGCGCGATGGCGAGTGGTTCATCGCCTACTGCCCTGAGATCCCCGGGGCGAACGGACAGGGTCGGACGAAAGCTGAGGCCCGGCACAACTTGGCCGCAGCGATCGCCCTCATCCTGGACGATCGGCGTCGGGACGGTCTCCGTGCTCTTCCCCGTGACGCCGTGCGTGAGAAGGTCGTGGTCGGTTGAAGAGAGGCGACCTGCTACGTCACCTTCGCCGCAATGGATGCCACCTGAAGCGGGAAGGCGGTTCCCACTCGCTGTGGACGAATCCGAGGACAGGTGCGGTAGAAGCCATCCCTCGGCACAACGAGTTGTCCGATGTTTTGGCGCGCAAGATCTGCCGCGGCCTATCCGTACCCGAAATCGGGCAGTGACGGTGCTCTGGCTAACCCGGAGCTCCAGCGGACCGGCTGCGCCGGCCGCTAAGCGCCAAACTAGGCTGCTTCGCCGCACGGTGGTAGGCTTCTCACAGTGAAGGTCCGAGACGTCATCAGCCTGATCGAATCGGATGGGTGGATTCAGGTTCGGACCAAGGGAAGTCATCGCCAGTTTCGACACCCTACGAAGCCGGGGCTCGTGACGGTGGCGGGCAAGCCGAGCGTGGACCTTCCGGCGGGAACACTGAACAGCGTGCTGAAGCAGGCGGGCCTGAAGAGATAGGAGACGTTCGGATGCGGTACCTCGTTGTGATCGAGAAGGGCGCCACGTCGTTTGGGGCCTATGTGCCCGACCTTCCCGGCTGCGTCGCGGCCGGAGATACGCGGGATGAAGCGTTGAAGCTCATCCGTGAGGCTATCGAGTCTCACATCGAGGGCCTAAAGCGGGAAGGCCAACCCGTGCCTCCTCCCTCGTCAACCAGCGAAGTGGTCGACGTTCAAGCTGCCTAACGCGGCGATGGAGCCGGCCGGGTCACGTCTCGCTACTCATTGCGGACGCCGGTGCGCCGGCGGGCTCATCGCCACGTCGTTCGGTTCGTCGTTGAGCGCGACCCCGATACGGGAGTTTTGGTCGGGTATGTTCCCGGCTGGCCAGGCGCGCACACTCAGGGCGCTGACGTCGATGAGCTTCAACGGAACCTCCGCGAGGTGATCGAGATGCTCTTGGAGGACGCCGTCCTACCATGGACGGCAGAAGGAGCCGCCGCTCCTTTTGGCGCGGGTACAACCCCGAGAAGAGCGCATCGTTCTTCGCGAACGAAGCCCGCCGGCGCCCGCGGGCCGCACCTGCATTGCGCTCCTTCCTTGACAGTTCCGGACGGCTTCGGGTAGGGCTCCCACCCGTTTGATGCCGTCGCGGGAGGATAGCGCAAGGCGCACGGCACGCCCGGGCCGGGGCGGCGCCCTCGCGACGCTTCTGGCAGCCTTGCTGCTCGCGCTCGCGGCGGCGCCCGTGTCTGCGTGGCACCTCGGCAAGGCGGGCAAGCGCCCGCACCTCCCGCGCCCTGCGCACGGCACGCAGATCGTCGTCGGGCCGATCGCCGTGCCGCGCGGCCAGGAGCTGACCGCCTGCACGTATCTCAAGCTGCCGAGCCGGCGCGACCTCGACGTCCATCGCGTCACGATCGCGGCGAGCGGCGGGACGCACCACGTCCACCTCTACCGGCCGCAGGATCCGTCCTTCGAGCGCGCCGACGGCGAGGAGACCTGCAACTTCGCCCTCGACTTCAGCCAGTGGCAGCTCGTGCTGGCGAGCCAGAACTTGCTCCTCGACTGGAAGCTGCCGCCGGGCGTCGCCTTCCACTTCCACGGCCGCGAGCAGCTCGCGGCGCAGACGCACTTCGTCGACAACGGCCTGCTCAAGACGCCGACGGGCGAGGGCTGGGCGGTCTTCGACCTCTGGGCGATGCCGCACCGCAAGGTGACGTCGTACGCCGGCGCGATCTTCGGCCAGGACCGCGACGTGCTCGTCCCGCCGCACGCGACGTCCACCGCGACCACGCGCTGTCTCTTCCCGAAGCCCGTCACGCTGCTCGCGGTGACGGGCCACTACCACTACCGGGGCGTCGAGTTCACCGCGGCGACGTGGGACGGCAGCGGCGGGGAGCAGATCTACGACCAAAAGGGCTACCTCGACCCCGCGTTCGTCCGCTTCGGCGGGCCGGGGGAGCCGCCGGCGCCGGTCGTCCACGGGCTCCAGTGGACGTGCACCTACGTCAACAACGACGACGTCACCTACAAGTTCGGGCCGTTCACCGAACAGAACGAGCACTGCAACCTGTTCGCCTTCTACTACCCGACGGCGAGCCCCGACGAGGACATCACCTGCGTCCAGCTGGACGGCGTCGTCACCGCCACCGTCGCCGGCCACTGACGTTCATTCAGCGCGACCGCCGCACGCCAACGCGCGGGCAGAGGGTGCCCACCGGGCACGTCGAGCAGCGCGGCGACGTCGGGTGGCAGACGTGCTGCCCGAAGGCCACCAGCAGGTCGTTGAGCGGGATCCAGTGCCGGCGCGGCAGCCGGCGGCGCAGCGCCTGCTCGGTCTCGTCGGGCGTGCGTGTGCGCACGAAACCCAGGCGGTTCGTGATGCGATGCACGTGCGTGTCGACGCAGATGCCCGGACGGTCGAAGCCCATCGTCACGACCAGGTTCGCGGTCTTGCGGCCGACGCCGTGGAGCCCGAGCAGCGCGTCCAGGTCGGCCGGCACGCGGCCCGCGTGGCGCTCGAGCAGCTCGCGGCACACGCGACGGATGCCGCGCGCCTTGGCGCGGTAGAAGCCGACCGGATAGATGGCGCGCTCGATCCGGCGGGGGGAGAGCGCGAGCATGGCGGCGGGCGTGTCGGCGAGCGCGAAGAGGCGCGCCGCCGCCGGCCCCGTGGTCTCGTCCTTGGTGCGCAAGGACAGTAGACACGCGACGAGGATGCGGAACGGGTCGCGCGCGGTGGCATCGGCGACCTCGGCGAGGGCGGTCGTCCGCCACGCCGAAGCCGCCTTCCGCAGGCGCGCGAGCACGCGGCCGAACGCGCGCGCGTCCATCACTCGGCGAGACCCCGGCCGCGCCAGAGCGCGTAGAGCGCGGGGTAGACGAGCAGCTCGAGGAGGAACGACGTGAAGATGCCCCCCACCATCGGTGCGGCGATCCGCTTCATCACGTCGGCGCCCGTGCCGTGCGACCACATGATCGGCAGCAGCCCCATGAACATCACCCCCACGGTCATCACCTTCGGGCGCAGCCGCTTCACCGCGCCCTCGACGATCGCCTCGCGCAGCGCGGCGGCGGTGTGTAGCCCGCGGTGCAGGCGCTCGCGCCACGCGAGGTCGAGGTAGAGCAGCATGAACACGCCCGTTTCCGCGTCGACGCCGAGCAGCGCGATGAGCCCCACCCACACCGCGATGCTCATGTTGTAGCCGAGCAACCACAAGAGCCAGATCGCACCCACCGCCGAGAACGGGACCGCGAGCATGATGAGCAGCGTCTCGGCCAAGGAGCCCGTGTTCATGTAGAGCAGCACGAAGACGATGAGCAACGTGAGCGGCACGACCAGCGCGAGGCGCGCCTCCGCCCGCTCGAGGTACTCGAACTGTCCCGCCCACCCGAGCCGGTAGCCCGGCGGCAGGCGGACCTGCGCGGCGACGGCGCGGCGGGCGTCGGCGACGTAGCCGCCCAGGTCGCGGCCGGCGACGTCGACGAAGACGTAGCCGGCGAGGCTGCCGCCCTCGTCCCGGATCGACGGCGGCGCGGTCGAGAGCGACACCTGGGCGAGCTGCCCGAGCGGAACCTGCACGCCGTCGGGGCCGGGTACGAGCACGTGGCGGAGCGCGTCGGGATCGCTGCGCGCGTCGCGCGCGTAGCGCACGTTGATCGAGTAGCGCTCGCGCCCCTCGATGGTCTGCGACACCGCCATCCCCCCGATCGCGGTCTCGATCACGTCCTGGACGTCGCCGACCGTCATGCCGTAGCGGGCGATCGCGTCGCGGTCGACGGTGACGTTCAGGTAGTAGCCGCCGGTCGTGCGCTCGGCGAACGCGCTGCGCGTGCCCGGGAGCGTCGAGACCACGTGCTCGATCTGCTCGGCCAGGCGGCCGATCTCGGCGAGGTCGGGGCCGTAGACCTTGATGCCGAGCGGGCTGCGTACGCCCGTCGCGAGCATCTCGGTGCGCGTCTGGATCGGCATCCACCAGACGTTCGGCATGCCCGGGTAGCGGACGGTCCGGTCCATCTCGTCGAGGAGGCGTTCCCAGGTCATCCCCGGGCGCCACTGCTCCTCGGGCTTGAGGCTCACGATGGTCTCGAACATGCTGAGGGGCGCCGGGTCGGTCGCGGTCTCGGCGCGCCCCGCCTTGCCGAAGACGTGCTCCACCTCCGGGAACGCGGCCAGCGCGCGGTCCTGCGTCTGGATCGCCTGGCGGGCCTGCGTGATCGACATCCCGGGCAGCGCGGTCGGCATGTAGAGGATCGTGCCCTCGTTCAGCGGCGGCATGAACTCCGAGCCGAGGCGCCGGTAGACGGGGACGGTCGCGACCACCAGCAGCGCGGCCGCGGCCACGGTCGTCCGCGGGCGGCGGAGCACCCACTCGACGGCCGGCTGATAGAGGCGCATGAGCGGGCGGCTGATCGGGTGGGTCTCCTCGGAGTGAATCGTGCCCACCGCGACGGCGTTCGCCACCCGGCAGAGCCAGCGCGGCCGGAAGGCGAACGGCTCCACGCGCGTGAAGAGCAGCCGCATGGCCGGATCGAGCGTGACGGCCAGCAGCGCCGCGACCGCCATCGAGAACGTCTTGGTGTAGGCGAGCGGCTTGAAGAGCCGGCCCTCCTGGGCCTCGAGGACGAAGATCGGTAGGAACGAGACCGCGATCACGAGCAGCGAGAAGAAGCTCGGCCCGCCGACCTCCTGGATCGCGCCGACGACCACGTCGCGGAAGTCGCCCGGGCGCCCGGCGGCCTGCCAGTGCTCGAGCTTCTTGTGGGTCTGCTCGACCACCACGATCGCCGCGTCGACCATCGCGCCGATCGCGATCGCGATGCCGCCGAGGGACATGATGTTGGCGGTGATGCCGAGCGCCCGCATGGGCACGAACGCGAGGAGCACCGCGATCGGGATCGTGAAGATGGGGATGATCGCGCTCGGCACGTGCCAGAGAAACACGAGGATCACCGCACTCACGATCAGCAGCTCGTCGCGCAGCGTGTGCCGGAGCGTGTCGATGGCGCGATGGATCAGCGTCGAGCGGTCGTAGGTCGTGACCACCTCGACGCCGGGCGGGAGCGTCACCTCGGCGAGCCGCCGCTTGATGCCGGCGATCACGTCGAGCGCGTTGGCGCCCTGGCGCATGACGACCACGCCGCCGACGGCCTCGCCCTGGCCGTCGAGCTCGACGAGCCCGCGGCGGAGATCGGGCCCCAGGTGGACGCGGCCCACGTCGCCGAGGAGGATCGGCGTGCCGTCGCCGTTGGTGCCCACGGCCACGCGGCGGAGGTCGTCGACCGACTCCACGTAGCCGCGGCCCCGCACCATGTACTCGGCGCCGGCGAGCTCGATCAGCCGTCCCCCGACCTCGTTGTTCGAGCGGCGGATCGCGTCGATCACGTCGCGCAGCGGCAGGTGGTAGGCGAGCAGCGTCGCCGGGTCGACCTCGACCTGGTACTGCTTGACGAACCCGCCCACGGAGGCGACCTCGGCCACGCCTGGGACGCTGGCGAGCGCGTAGCGCAGCGTCCAGTCCTGGAGCGAGCGCAGCTCGGCGAGCGAGTGCCGGCCGCTGCGGTCGACGAGCGCGTACTCGTAGACCCAGCCGACCCCGGTGGCGTCGGGCCCGAGCTGGGGGGTGACGCCTGCGGGCAGCCGGCCCCCGATGCCCTGGAGGTACTCGAGCACGCGGCTGCGCGCCCAGTAGAGGTCGGTGCCGTCCTCGAAGACGACGTTGACGAACGAGTAGCCGAACATCGACTCGCCGCGCACGTATTTCACGCGCGGCGCCGAGACCATGGTCGTGATGATGGGGTACGTGACCTGATCCTCGACCGTGTCGGGGCTGCGTCCGGGCCAGTCGGTGAACACGATCACCTGGACGTCGGAGAGGTCGGGGAGCGCGTCGAGCGGGCTCGTGCGCAGCGCCCACACGCCGGCGGCGGTCGCGAAGCCGACCAGCAAAAGCACGAGGAAGCGGTTGCGGGCGCTGGCGGCGATCAGCCGGCCGATCATGGCGTGCTCCCCCCCGCGCGCACGGTGAACCGCTCGCGCGCGGGTGTCCCCCCGGCGCGGGCGACCTCCACGACGACGCTCCATGGCCCGGCCATCGTGAGGCGCGCCGGCGCCTCGTAGACGCCGCCGCCCAACTCCTTGGCGGCCGACTCCTCGATCGCCATGCCGGGCATGTCCATCGTGTAGTGGAGGCGCACCGTGGCGCCGGTCACGGGCGCGCCGCTGGCATCGCGGACGCGGACGCGCAGCGCGTTCTCACCCACGACCGCGGGCTCGTGCGCGGGGAAGAGGGCGACGCGCAGGTCGCCGACCGCCTTCTCCTCGGGCTCGGCGGCGGCCGGTGGCGGCGGCGCGCCCGGCTGCATCTCCATCGGCTTGGCGCTCTCCATCTTCGTGTCGGCCATGCCGAGCGCGCCCATCATGCCCATCATGCTCTCGGCCGCCTCGAGCCGGCTCTCGGAGTCGACGAGGAAATTGGCGCTCGTTGCCACCCGCTCGCCCGCCGCCACGCCGTCGAGCACCTCGGCCCAGCGCTCGAGCCGGCTGCCGAGCGTCACCGGGCGGGGGATTAGGCGGCCGTCGCCGCCGTCGACGAACACGACCTGGTGGCGCCCGGAGTCGAGCACCGCGGTCTCGGGCACGACCAGCCGCTCGCCGAGCGGGACGGCGATCGCGACGTCGCCGTACATGTCGGGGCGAAGCACGACGCCGTCGCGGTTGGCGAGGTCGAGGCGCACGCGCGCCGTGCGCGTCTTCGGGTCGAGCGCGGGCGCGATCCACGCCACCGTCGCGGGGAAGGTCCGCCCGGGCACGGCGGCCACGGTGACGGTTGCCGCCTGGCCGAGGTGCACGAACGGCAGGTCGATCTCGTAGACGTCGGCGAGGACCCACACGGTCGAGAGGTCGGCGATCCGGTAGAGGGCCATGCCGGGCTCGACGCGGCTCCCGCGCACCACCGCCTTCTCGACGACCACTCCGGCGCGCGGCGCCCGGATCGTCGCCGCGAGCGTCGGCCGGCGCGAGCGCTCGAGCGCGCGCACCTGCGCATCGTCGAGGTCCCAGAGGCGCAGCCGCTCCCGGCTCGCGCGCAGCAGCGAGTCGGCCGACTCCTCGGCGCCCGCGACCGAGCTGCCGGCGAGCCGCGCCGCCGTCTCGCGGGCGAGGAGGTACTCCTGCTCGGCCGTGACGAGGTCGGGGCTGTAGAGCGTCAAAAGGGGGGCGCCGCGCTCGACGGAGGCGCCCGTGTAGTCGACGAGGAGATCCTCGACCCAGCCCCCCACCTTGAGCGTCACGTCCGTGAGCCGGCGCTCGTCGTAGGCGAGCCGACCGACGGCGCGCACGGTGCGCTCCAGGGAGCGCCGCTCGACGGTGCCCCAGGTGAGGCCGATCGCCTGCCGCTCGGCGGCGTCGAGACGGATCGGGACCCGCGGCGTGTCGGAAACGCCCGCGCCGTGGGCGACGGCGACGACGAGGGTGACGACGGCGGCGGAAAGCGCGCGCATGGTCGGCTCCTTCACTCGCCGCCCGAGCGCGGCAGGTCGCTGCCCACCGCCCGCTCGAGGTCGGCGTAGGCGTTCTCGAAGTCGGCCGAAGCCCGCACGTGCTCGAGGTGGATCTCCTGGAGCGCGCGCAGGCTGTCGATCAGGGACAGGAAGTCGACCTTCCCGGTCTCGTATCCGATCTCGCTCGCCTTGGCGGCCTGCTCGGCCTGCGGCACGTGGGTCGAGGCGAGCAGGTCGTGGGTGACGCGCGCGGCGCGCACGCGAAGCCAGGCCTCCTGCACCTCGCGCCGCACCTGGTCCTGGGTGCGCCGCAGCTCGGCCTGCGCGGCGGCGAGCCGGGCGCGCGCCTCGCTGCGGGCGGCGTCGTACTTGCCCTTGTAGGCGAGCGGGATGGTGAGCGCGGCCACGCCCCCCACGCCGTCGCGTCCCTCGTGGTTCACGAAGCGCTCGACCGCGAACTCGAAGTCGGGGAGATAGTCGAGACCCGCGAGGCGCACGCCCGCCTCCTCGCGCGCGACGGCGGCCTCCTGGGCCTTCACCTCGGGACGCTCGCGCAACGCCCGCACCACCAGCGCGTCCGCCGTCGCCTCGAGGCGCGGCGGCGGGGGCTCCTCGGGCGCGCCGAGGGGATCGTCGGCGGGACGGGAGAGGAGCGCGTTCAGCTCGGCGCGCGCCGTGTCGACCGCGAGCCGGTCGGTGATGAGCCGGTTCGCCATGTGCACGAGCTCCACCTGCGCGCGGAGCACGTCGGACTGCGCGACCGTGCCCACCGCGTACTTGTCTTCGGCGATCTTCGCGTAGCGGGCGGCGAGCTCCTTGTCGCGCGTGTCGAGCGCCACCGTCGCGTGCGCCAGCCAGAGCCCCCAGTAGGCGCGCTTCACCGCGGTGACGACGTCGAGCGCGGCGCCGTCGGCGTCCCGCGCCGCCATGTCGGCCTCGCGCTCGGCCACCGTGCCGGCGAGCGTGCGCTTGCCGGGGAAGGGGACGCGCTGCGAGAGCTTGATGATGTTGTTGTCGGCCTGGCCGACGGCGAAGGTGTCGGGGGCGTTCCAGGCCTCCCAGCTGATCTCCGGATCGTCGTAGGCGCGAACGCGCGGCGGCACGGCGGCCGCCGCCTGCGCGCGCGCCCGCGCCGCCGCGAGCTGTGGGTTGTGCTCCCGGGCCTCGGCGACCACGTCGGCGAGACGCAGCGGTCGTGCGTCGTCGGCGCGTGCGAGCTGCGCGGCGGTGGCCAGCGCGGCGGTGGCGATCGTGACGGTACGGTACGGACTCATGGCTTCTCCCCTCGTGAGGCTGGTGGTGCGCGCGGCGCGCGCACCGGTGCCGAACGGACGGGGGCGGCCTAGAGTCTGAGGCTTCCCGCGAGCAGGAAGAGCGGGGCGCCGCGGCAGCCGGCGCGGGTGACCGAGACCGGCGCCCGCGCGCTCGACGCCCGCGCCGGCGGCGGGGCGAAGAACGCGACGGCGACCGGCGGATCGTCGACGCGGGTGGACGCCGAGAGCACCGTCGGGTCGGCCGACGGCGTCCGCATCGCGCAGCAACGCCCGGGGCCGTCCGTCGCACGCCGGCAGCGGCCTGCGCAGCACGTGGCGACGCCCGTCGCGCGCCGCGGGGTCGCGTGCGCGACCTCGACGCCGGTGGCGGCGAGGAGGGCGAGGGCGAGGCGCAGCGTGCGCCGGCGGGTCACGGGCCCGAACCTACATGTGCCCCCGGGACGGTGCAAGCACGGCTGGTCGGGCGCCTGCGGCGCGCTGCGATGATGCCGATCACGACGATGGTGGTCCCGGTGATGCAAGCGCCCACCTCGAGCAGCCGCGGCGCGTACCAGAAGCGAACCCGATGATCGCCGGGAGCGAGAGCGACGCCGCGAAAGAGGTAATCCACGCGGTAAAGCGGGCGCTCCACGCCGTCCACGGCCACGTGCCATCCCGGCCAATAGAGGTCCGCCAGCACGAGCAGCGCCGGGCGGGCGGGAGCGACGCGGAGACTCACCTCCTCGTCGTCCACGCGCTCGAGCTGGACCGGGCCAGGGACGCTGTCGGGGACGGTGCCCGGGCCGAGATCCGCAGGCCGGTCGACGATCGCGGTGCGGCGGGGGTCGAAGTTCGGCGCCTCCACGCGCGCGAGGGCTTCGTCGGCGTCGGGCACGACGCGGAGGTCCGAGACCACGTAGGCGCGGGGGAGGCTCCGGAGGTTCTCATAGACGCGCGCGTCGGGGCCGTCGTAGACGACGCGGAAGCGCGACGTCAGCTCTCCGGGCCACCTGACGCCCGTGGGCACGATGACGAAGCGCGTGGCGAGCATGTCCAGCGCCGGCCATCCGGGCATGAACGGCGACGGGTAGAAGCGTCCCCAGAAGAGGGGACGGTCGACGTTGACGGCCTCGAACGGCGCCAAAAAGCGCTGATAGGCGGCCGGCGCCAGCGGCTCGTAGTCCTGGACCACGTCGAGCCCGTAGAGCGTGCCGAGCTTCTCCATGAAGGGGAAGCGCTTCTGCCAGTTCCGGATGACCAGCACCCGGTCGAAGCCGGCGTGCTCCTGGAGAAAGCGCACCGCCGGCGGCGGCGCGAAGAACTCAGGGGGGTTGTCCTGGGGCATCATCGAGCGGCTTCCGGGCGGCGCGAGGCGGTCTCCGACGACCACCGCCACCACGACCCACACGGATGCGGTCCGCAGCCACGGGCGGGGGAGGAGCGCCACGGCAGCCGCGGCCGCGAGCAGAGCGTACGCGTGGCGGCGCGCCGGCAGGGGCGTGACGAGGAGGAGAGGAACGGATACGGCGAGACAGCCGAGCGTGAGCCCGACCCTCCGGTTCTCGCGTGCGCCGTGGAGGACGTCGAGCCCGATTCCTGCGAGCAGGGCCAGCGCCAAGGTGCCGGCGTTGAGCATCGCCTGGGGGAGGCGGAAGAGCTTCACGCCGGGCAGGTGGTAGAAGAACCGCGTGTAGACCGGCGTGCCGAGGCCGACCAGCCCGGCGAACACGACGAGGGCCAAGAGCGCGGCGACCACCGGCCGCCGCCGGCGCTCCGCGAGCCCCACCACTGCGAGGAACGCGATGAGCCCGGGCATGAAGATCGCGAGCTCCAGCGCCGCGACGCTGGGCCGTTGCGGGAGGGTCTGCTCGACCGTGAGGCCGTGGAAGCTCCGCGCGGCGCGCGCGACGAGGTCGAGGGTGGGAAGCACCTGCACGGCCGAGAGCAGCGCGGCGATCGCGATGCCGAGTCCGAGCGAGCCGACCACGCGACCGATGCGGGAGGGATCGCGCGCGTCGGGGTGCAGGAGCAGCAGGACGATGCCCGCGACGGCGAGCGCGTAGAGGGTGTAGCAGAGAATGTGCGGCCCCCCGGCGAGGAGCTGGAGCGCCACCGCCACCCCGAGCAGCATCGCGGCGGAGGGCCCGGGGGCGGTGACCACCCGGGCGGCCCCGAGAAATATGCCCGGAATCCACGCCGTGGCCGCGAGGTACGAGGGATGGATCGTCTCGAGGACGAAGTAGCCGCTCAGCATGTACGCTGCTCCGGCGAGTGTGGCCGAGGGCGACGAGAGCCCGAAGGCGCGAGCGCACAGGAAGCCGAGCAGGCCCGCGAGCACGAGGTGCCCGGCGCAGAGCCAGCCGATCGCGAGCCGGACCGGCAGGACCGTGGCGAGGAAGTTCGGCGGGTAGAGGTACCCCCCGTTGTACGCCGCGAGAAAGGGCACGCCCGCCAGCTGATGCGGATTCCAGCGCGGGAGAAATCGAGCAGACCGGTAGGCGAACGAGTAGGCGGGGTAGTAGATCGCGTACAGATCCTGGTTCCACCGGGTCACGACCCGCGGGCCCGCAACCGTCAGTCGTAGCCAGAACGCCACGCCCAGCCCACAGACGACGGCCGCCGCGAGAATCTCGAGCTTTTTGCGCATCCCCCGGCGGACTACCATCCCCCCGCTGCGGCCCCAAGCGGCGAACGTCGCGGTCGGGAGCGGCTTCTGATACGCCGGGTCCGTGGACCGTCGCGACGTCGTCATCGTCGGCTCCGGCCCCGCGGGGGCTGCCACCGCGCTGGCGCTCGCCGCGCGCGCGCCGGCCGTCGCGGCGCGCACCGTGCTCCTCGAGAAGGCGCATCACCCGCGCCCGAAGACCTGTGCCGGCGGCGTTATTCCCAAGGCCGTGCGGCTGCTCGAGGGGCTCGGCGCGCCGCTCGCCGTCCCGCACGCGCGCGTCGGGACGGCGGCGGTCACGGTACCGGGACGCCGGGTGCGCCTCGACGGCACGGACCTCTGTCGCGTCGTCCGTCGCGCGGAGTTCGACGCCCGGCTCGCGTGGGCGGCGCGCGACCGCGGGGTGGAGCTGCGCGAGGGAGAACGCGTGGTGCACCTCGCACGCGACGGCCACGGCGTGCGCGTCGAGACCGCGACGCGGGCGTACTGGGCGCCGGTGGTGGTCGGCGCCGACGGCAGCGGGAGCGTGGTGCGCCGGGCGCTCGTGCCGGGCGCCGCGGGGGTCGTCGGGCGGGCGGTCATGGCCGACGTGCCGGTGGCGGCGACGCGCTGGGACGGCTTCGCCGCGCACCGCTACGAGTTCGACTTCCGCCCGTGCGCGGCGGGGCTGCGCGGCTATCGCTGGGTCTTCCCCTGCGTGATCGACGGCGTGCCGCACGCGAACGTCGGCGCCTACGCGCTCCCGCCGGCGGGCGGCGCGCGCCTGCGGGCGGAGCTCGACGCGGCGCTCGCCGACGTGGGGGCGCGCGCCGCGGCCTGGAAGGCGTTTCCCATCCGCACGTACGCCCGCGGGCAGGTGGTCGCGGCCCCGCACGCGCTCCTCGTCGGCGACGCGGCCGGATGCGACCCGCTCATGGGCGAGGGGATCTCGTTCGCGCTCGAGTACGGCCGGCTCGCGGCCGAGGCGATCCTCGCCGCGCACGCCCGGGGCGAGTGGTCGTTCCGCGCCTACGCGCGCGCCGTCCACCGCGGCGCCCTCGGCCGCAAGCTTCGCCGGCTGAGCCTCGGCGCGCGCCTCTTCTACGGCCCGCACCGGCGCCTCTGGTTCCGGCTGGCGGCCGCCAGCCCGCGCGCGCAGGCGATCGGCCTCGGGTGGTACAACGGCACGGGTGGCTGGGAGGAGCGCGGCGCGCTCGCCGCGCTGGCGGCGCTCGCCCTGCGCCGCGCCTCGCTTTGACACCGCCGCCGCGCGCCTGCTAGCGGGGCCGCGTGGCGGGCAGGCGGGCGAGGCGGCCGGGCGCGGCGCCGCACTTGGAGGCGCTGCTGTGGCGCCTCGGCATCCCGCACGTCGCGGGTGTCGACGAAGTGGGGATGGGACCCCTCGCCGGCCCGGTCGTCGCCGCCGCGGTCGTGCTCCCGCCGGGCTCGGCGATCGACGGCGTGGCGGACTCGAAGACGCTCACGGCCACCGCACGCGAGCGGCTCGACGCGGAGATCCGCCGCCGCGCCGTGGCGGTGGGGCTTGGCGTGATCGAGGCCGCCGAGATCGATCGGCTCAACATCTACCAGGCGGGACTGCGCGCCATGGCGCGCGCGGTGGCGGCGCTCGCGCCGGTCGTACCCGGCTTCGTGCTCGTCGACGGCCGCGAGATCCCCGAGCTTGCGCTGCCGCAGAGCGCGTATCCCAAGGGTGACAGCTTCGTCGCCTCGATCGCGGCGGCGTCGATCGTCGCCAAGGTCTACCGTGACGCGCTCATGCGCGCGCTCGACGCCGTCTATCCCGAGTACGGCTTCGCCCGGCACATGGGCTACGCGACCCGCGCGCACCTGGCGGCCATCCGCGCGCACGGCCCCTCGCCGGTCCACCGGCGGTCGTTCGCGCCCGTGCGCGCGGTGACGCCCACGGCCGACCCCCAGCTCGCGCTCCTGTAGCGCCGAGGTCGAGCTGCCGCGGCCCGCCCGATTACGGGCCACCGCGCAGATGGGGCGCTCCGACGGCATTGGCGCGTAGCCGCACCCGCCGCAGCGCGTGCCCACGCAGCCGCCGCGGCGAGCCGGCGCGCACTTTTTCGTTGACGCGCGTGCGCGGCGGCGTAGGCTCGCCGGCGATGGCGCGCGTTCACGGGAGATGCGTCTCCGTGATCGTGATCCTCGGGCTTCACGCCGCCGTCGCCTGCGCCGACGGCGGCTCGGGGCTGGTGCTGCCGCTGACGGTCGCGCTCGCGGTCGTCAGCTCCGCGCACCAGGCGAGCGAGGCGCTCACCGCGGCGCCCACGCGCGCGCCCGGGCTCGAGGCGCGGCTGCTGCCCGCGCGGCTCCACATCCCCGACGGCTACGCGCTCGACGTGACCCGCGACCCACCGCGCTTCGCGCGGCCTCTCCACCACGACCGGCTCATGTCCGTCGATCTGCTCAGCCGCCCGCGCTGGACGGCGTCGCTCGCCTACGACGAGGATTCCCTCGGCCCGCTCGCCCGCACGGGCGAGGTCGTGCGGCTCTTCGTCGAGTATCCCTTCTGACCTCGCGCGCGACCTGCTTTTCTGCTGCGGGGTTTCCCCTATAATCCGAGGCGGACCCCATGGATGCGGCTTTGCTCCAGGGCCTCTACCGGCAGATGCTGCTCGCCCGCCGGTTCGAGGAGGCTGCGGCCCGCGCCTACGCGCAGGGCAAGATCAAGGGCTTCCTGCACCTCTACATCGGCCAGGAGGCCGTGGCTGCGGGCGCGATTTCCGCCGCCGCGCCCACCGATTACATCGTCGCGACGTACCGCGAGCACGCGCACTACCTCGCGCGGACCGGCGACGCCCGCGGCGCGATGGCCGAGCTGTACGGCAAGGCCACGGGGTGCGTCGGCGGCCGCGGCGGCTCGATGCACCTCTTCGACGCGCGCCGTCGCTTCCTCGGCGGCTGGGCGATCGTGGGCGGGCACCTGCCGATCGCCGCGGGGGTCGCCTTCGCGTCCAAGTATCGCGGCGAGGACGACGCCACGCTCTGCTTCTTCGGCGACGGCACCGCGAACATGGGCGCCTTCCACGAGGGGCTGGCGCTCGCCTCGCAGTGGAAGCTGCCGGTGCTGTTCATCTGCGAGAACAACCAGTACGCGATGGGCACGCCGCTCTATCGCACGCTCGCCGTCGACGACGTCGCGGTGCGGGCGCGCGGCTACCCGATCGAGGCCGAGATCGTCAACGGCGACGACGTGCTCGAGGTGCGCGAGGCGGTGCGGCATGCGATCGAGCACATGCGCCGCGAGCCCCGGCCGTTCTTCCTGGAGGCGAAGACCTACCGCTTCCGCGGCCACTCGGTGGCCGACCCCGCCAAGTACCGGACGCGGGAAGAGGTGCAGAAGTGGATGGAGCGCGACCCGCTCAAGGTGCTCGCCGAGCGCATGGCCACGCTCGGCATCACGACCGACGAGCAGCTCAAGGCGGTCGACGACGACGTGCGGGCGGAGGTGCAGGACGCGGTCGAGTTCGCCGAGCAGTCGCCCGCGCCGGCCGCCGACACGGTCGAGGAGCACGTCTATGTCTGAGCCGCGCGTGATCACCTTCCGCGAGGCGCTGCGCGAGGCGCTCGCCGAGGAGATGGAGCGCGACGAGCGCACCTTCCTCATGGGCGAGGAGGTCGGGCACTACGGCGGCGCGTACAAGGTCTCCGACGGGCTCCTCGCCCGCTTCGGGGAGCGGCGGGTGATCGACACGCCGATCGCGGAGACCGGCTTCGCCGGGGTGGGCATCGGCGCGGCCATGGTGGGGTTGCGGCCGATCATCGAGTTCATGACCTGGAACTTCGCGCTCACCGCCTTCGACCAGCTGGTGAACAACGCGGCCAAGCTCCGCTACATGTCGAACGGGCAGTTCATGCTGCCGATCGTCTTCCGCGGCCCGAGCGGCGCCGCGCACGCCCTCGGGGCGCAGCACTCCCAGGCTCTCGAATCGCTGTTCGCGCACGTCCCGGGGCTCAAGGTGGTGGTGCCGAGCACGCCCGCCGACGGCAAGGGGCTCCTCAAGGCCGCGATCCGCGACGACGACCCGGTGTGCTTCATGGAGAGCGAGGTCATGTACGCGCTCAAGGGCCCCGTGCCTGCGGCGGAGCATCTGGTGGCGCTCGGGGTGGCCGACGTCAAGCGGCCGGGGCGCGACCTCACCGTGGTCACCTGGGGGAAGATGGTCCACGTGGCGCTCGAGGCGGCCGAGGCGCTCGCCGGCGAGGGGATCGACGCCGAGGTGCTCGACCTGCGCACGATCCGCCCGCTCGACGCGGCGGCGATTCTCGATTCGGTGGCGAAGACGCACCGCTGCCTGATCGTGCAGGAGGGCTGGCCCTTCGCGGGCGTGGCGGCCGAGGTGGCCACGCTGGTCGCGAGCGAGGCGTTCGACCTGCTCGACGCCCCGCCGGTGCGGGTCACCAGCCTCGACGTGCCGATGCCCTACGCGCAGAGCCTCGAGCGCGTCGTGCTCCCGAGCCCCGAGCGGACGATCGCGGCCGCCCGGCGGCTCGTCGGCCATGACGCACCCGCGCCGCGCGCGGCGGCGAGCGTCCGCTGAGAGACGTGGCCATGTCGATCGACGTCACGATGCCGAAGCTCTCCGACACGATGGAGGAGGGCAAGGTGCTGCGCTGGCTCAAGCACGTGGGCGACCGGGTGGCGCCGGGCGACGTGCTCGCCGAGGTCGAGACCGACAAGGCCGACATGGAGCTCGAGGCCTACGACGAGGGCGTGCTGGCCGAGGTGCGCACGCAGGAGGGCGAGACCGTCGCGGTGGGCACGGTGATCGCCGTGCTCGCGGGCCCCGGCGAGGGCGTGACCGCGGCGCCGACGCCCCCCGCGCCGGCGCCGCCGAAGCCGCCGGCGGCGCGCGCCGAGAGCCCACGGCCTACGCTCGTGCGCCGGGCGGAGCCCCCGCCGCCGGCCGCCCCGGGCGAGCGCGTGCGCGCCTCGCCGCTCGCGCGGCGCGTCGCAGAAGAGCACGGCGTCGATCTGGCGGGGATCGCCGGCAGCGGGCCCGGGGGGCGCATCGTCGAGCGCGACGTACGCGCGGCCGTGGGCGGGCGCGAGGCGCCGGCGAGTCCCGCGGAGGCGCCGGCGGCGGTGAAGCGGATCGAGCTGGGCAAGATTCGGCGCACCACCGCCCGGCGCATGGCCGAGGCCAAGCGCGAGGTGCCGCACTTCTACGTCACCGCCGAGGTGGCCATGGACGAGGCGGCGCAGCTCAAGGCGCAGCTCGCGCGCCTCGGCGGGGAGTGGGAGGGGCTCACCTTCACGCACCTGCTGCTCAAGGCGACGGGCCTCGCCCTGCGCCGCGTCCCGGAGATGAACGCGTCGCTCGACGGCGACGCCCTGCTCGTGCACGAGGCCGTCAACGTCGGCCTCGCGACCGCGGTCGACGACGGGCTGCTCGTGCCGGTGGTGCGTAGCTGCGACGCGACGCCGCTTCGCGAGCTGGTGCGCGACGTCCGCGGCCTGGTCGAGCGGGCGCGTGCCGGGCGGCCCGCGGCGGACGACCTCACGGGGGCGACCTTCACGCTTTCGAACCTCGGCATGTACCCCGTGGCGGCATTCGCGGCGGTGGTGAACCCCCCGCAGGCGGCCATCCTCGCCGTCGGCACGGTGCGGGACGTGCCGGTGGTGCGCGGGGGCGTGGTGTCGCCCGGGCGCGTGATGTCGGTGACGCTCTCCTGCGACCATCGCATCGTCGACGGGGCGCTCGCCGGCCGCTTCCTCGCCGAGCTGAAGGCGCTGCTCGAGGCGCCGGTGGCGCTCGTGGTCTAAAGCGGCCGCGCGATGCCGCTCGACCTCGTGGTCGTCGGCGCGGGCCCCGGCGGGTACGTCGCCGCCGTGCGCGCCGCGCAGCTCGGGCTCGCCACCGCGGTCGTCGAGGCCGATCGTGCCGGCGGCGTCTGCGGCAACTGGGGCTGCATCCCCTCGAAAGCGATCCTCGCCGACGCGGAGCTGTGCGCCGAGACGCGGCGCGCGGCCGAGCTCGGAATCGCGCGGGCGGCACCTGCGTTCGACTACGCCCGGGTGATCGCGCGCAGTCGCGAGGTCGCCGACCGCCAAGCGAAGGGCGTCGAGTCCCTGTTCCGCAAGCATCGGATCGCCTATCATCACGGGCGGGCGCGCCTCGCGCGCGGCGGTGTGGTGGTGACCGCGGCGGGCGCGCCGCCGCAGCGCCTCGACGCGCGTCACGTGCTGCTCGCCACCGGGAGCGTCGAGCGCACGCTGCCCGGGATCGCCGTCGACGGGACGGTCGTGCTCACCAGCCGGGAGGCGCTCGCGCTGCCCGTGCTGCCTGCGTCGGCGGTCGTGGTCGGCGGGGGCGCGGTCGGCGTGGAGCTCGCCTACGCCTGGGCGAGCTTCGGCGCGCGGGTCACCGTGGTCGAGATGGCGCCGGCGCTGCTGCCGGGGATGGACGCTGACCTCGGCCGCGAGCTCGGGCGGGCGTTCGGGCGCCTCGGCATCGAGGTGCTCACGGGCTGCCGCGTCGAGCGCTGCACGCGCACCGACGCGGGCGCCGAGGTCGTGGTCGCCGGGCCCGACGGGCCGCGCACGCTCGCGGCAGCGGCCGTGCTGATCGCCGTCGGGCGGGCTCCCCGGACGGCGGACCTCGGGCTCGACGAAGCCGGGGTGCGGCTCGAGCGTGGCTTCGTCTGGACCGATGCCGCGATGCGCACGAGCGCCCCGGGGGTGTGGGCGATCGGCGATCTGGTGGGACCGCTGCTGCTCGCGCACACGGCGTCGGCGCAGGGCATCGTCGCCGTCGAGGCGATGGCCGGGGTCGAGGGCGCGAGCCCGGTCGATCCGACGCGCGTTCCGGTGTGCGTGTACTGCCAGCCGGAGGTCGCGGCGGTCGGCCTCACCGAGGCCGAGGCCCGGGCGCGGGGGCTCGAGGTCACGGTCGGGCGGTTTCCTTTCCGCGCAGCCGGCAAGGCGGCGGCGACCGGCCATGCCGAGGGGTTCGTGAAGGTGATCCTCGGATCGCGCCACCGCGAGATCGCCGGCGTGCACATGATCGGCCGCGGCGTGACCGAGCTGATCGCGGAGGCGGGGCTCTCCCGGACGCTCGAGGCGACCGCCGAGGACGTGGTCGCGACGATCCACGCGCATCCGACGCTCGCCGAGGCGCTGCGCCAGGCGGTCCTCGCGGCCCTCGGGCGTGCGATCGACGTCTGAGGTATGCTCGAGTCGATGCTGCTCGAAGTGGGCCTCGGGGGGTGTGTAGAGTACGGCCGGGCGCTCGCCTGGCAGGAGGCGCTCGTCGCCCGGCGGATCGCCGGAGGACCCGACGCGCTGCTGCTGCTCGAGCATCCGCCCGTCTACACGCTCGGCCGCGGCGGCGACCCGCGACACCTCGGCCGCGCGGCCTGCGGATCCGTGCCCGTCTGGCGCGTCGGCCGGGGGGGAGAGGTTACATGGCACGGGCCCGGCCAGCTCGTCGGCTATCCCGTGCTCGGGCTCACGGAACTCCGCCGTGACGTGCACTGGTACCTGCGCACGCTCGAGGACGTGCTCATCGCGGCGCTGGACGACGTGGGCGTGAAGGCGGGGCGCGTTCCGGGACGGACGGGCGTGTGGGTGGCGGGCCGGCGCAAGATCGCCTCGATCGGCGTCGCAGTACGCCGCTGGGTCACGTGGCACGGCTTCGCGCTCAACGTGGGCGCAGATTTGAGCGGGTTCGACGCCATCACGCCCTGCGGCCTCACCGGCGTCGAGATGACCTCGACGGCGCGCGAGGGAGGGCCCGACGACGTGGCGGTGCTGGCGGCGCGGGTGCGCGACCGGCTCGTCCCGGGCTTCGGCTTCACGGGCTGGCGGCCGCTCGGCTCCGATGCGGCGGCGGCCGGGGTCGGGGCATGAACGGGGCGGCCGTCCGCCGCCATCCGCCCTGGCTCAAGGTGCGGGCGCCGGGGGGACCCGCGTACCTCGAAACGCGGGAGACCGTACGGGCCCTCGGGCTTCACACGGTCTGCGAGGAGGCGCACTGCCCGAATCTCGGCGAGTGCTGGGGCCACCGCACCGCGACGGTCATGCTGCTCGGCGCGGTGTGTACCCGAAACTGCGGCTTCTGCGCAGTGCGTCACGGGCGGCCCGAGACGGTCGACGTCGAAGAGCCCGAGCGGGTGGCGCGGGCGGTCGAGCGGCTCGGCCTTCGCCACGTCGTGATCACCTCCGTCGACCGGGACGATCTGGCCGACGGGGGGGCAGCGCACTTCGCCGCCACGGCCCGGGCGGTGAAGGCTCGCCTCCCGGAGTGTCGGGTCGAGGTCCTCGTCCCCGACTTCCGGGGGAACCTCGGCTCGGTCGCCACGGTTGCGGCGGCGCCCGTCGACGTGTTCAATCACAACGTCGAGACGGTCCCGCGGCTCTATCGCCGCGTGAGGGCGGGGGCGCGCTACGAGCGCTCGCTCGCCATCTTGCGCGAGGCGAGGGCGCGTCGAGCCGACTGGCTCACCAAGACGGGCCTCATGCTCGGCCTCGGGGAGCGCGAGGACGAGATAATTCGCGTTTTCGATGACTTGCGTGTGGTCGGCTGCGACGTGCTGACCATCGGTCAGTATCTCCGGCCCTCATCGGGCCATCTTCCGGTCGAGCGTCATGTGCCCCCGGAGGAATTCGACGCCCTGCGGGGGCGTGCGCTCGCCATGGGCTTCCATCACGTCGAGGCCGGTCCGCTCGTGCGCAGCTCGTATCATGCGTGGGCTCACGTGCCTTAGGAAACGGAAAAATTTACGTTTTCTGCGGGCAAAATATTGCGTGGGCGCCCGTTTTCACGTAGCGTGCCTGCGTTCCCAGGAGGCACGCGATGCTCAAGCTGTACGATTATCCGGACTGCCCCTTCTGCCAAAAGGTGCGGGTCGTCCTCGCCGAGAAGGATCTCGAGTACGAGAAGGTCTTCGTCGACCTGCGGCGTCAAGAGCAGAAGAGCCCGGAATTCCTGCGCATGAATCCTTACGGGAAGGTGCCCGTGCTGGTCGATGACGAGGCGATCGTCTACGACTCGACGATCATCAACGAGTACCTCGAGGACGAGTATCCGCTGCCGCGGCTGATGCCCGAGGATTCGGCGGGACGCAGCCAGGTGCGTTTGCTCGAGGACTATTGCGACAACTCCTTCATCCCGCCCACGACGACGCTGCTCGCCCAGTTGCGCAAGCCCGAGGGCGAGCGCGACCAGGCACGCGTCGAGCAGGCGCGCGAGGAGCTAAGGCGCTGCCTCTACTTCCTGCGCGACAAGCTCGACGGCCATCAGTTCCTGGTCGGGTCGGACTTCACGATCGCCGACGCGGCCTTCGCACCGCGGATGATCGTGCTCGGCCGACTGGGCTTCGAGTTCGAGCCAGCGTTGGCCCCCGTGCAGGCGTGGCTCGAGCGGATCCGCGCCCGATCGAGCGTCAAGGCCCTGGGCCTCTAGTCCCGCGACCTGGCCGTAGAGCATTGACGCCCGAGCGGCGCTCGGTTATCAGGAACCATTCCTGATTATTGGGAGGTTGACGATGACCAAGGCGCTCAAGGGCACGAAGACCCATGGGAATCTGAAGGAAGCGTTCGCGGGCGAGTCGCAGGCGAACCGCCGCTATCTGTACTTCGCCCGCCGGGCGGACATCGAGGGCTATCCTGACGTCGGCGGGCTTTTCCGCGACACCTCCGAGGCCGAGACCGGGCACGCCTTCGGCCACCTCGACTTCCTGAAGGAGGTCGGCGATCCGGTGACCAACGTGCCGATCGGTAGCACCGAGCAGAACCTCAAGTCCGCGGTCGAGGGCGAGACGTACGAGTTCACCCAGATGTATCCGGGGTTCGCGCGCACGGCGCGGGAGGAGGGCTTCGCCGAGATCGCCGAGTGGTTCGAGACACTGGCCAAGGCCGAGAAGTCGCATGCGGGCCGCTTCGGCAAGGGCCTGCAGACCCTCCACCAGGGTTGATCGCGCCGCCGGACATCGGGTCGCCGGACTTCACGGATCCGGCGGCCCTCCGCCGCGAGGAAGAGCGCGTCTACGACATCTGCGCGGGGTGCCGGCGTTGCTACAACCTCTGTCCGTCGTTCACGTACCTCCTCGACACGATCGACGAGCAGCACGACGGTGACGCCACGGCGCTCGGAGCGACCGAGGATCGCAGGGTCGTCGACCTCTGCTTCGGCTGCAACCTCTGCTACCCACACTGCCCCTACACGCCCCCTCACCGCTGGGCGGTCGACTTCCCGCGGCTCATGCTGCGAGCGCGGGTGACGCGCGCGCACCGCGAGGGGGTCCGCCTGCGCGACCGCCTCCTCGGGAACCCCGAGCTGCTCGGCCGCCTGGGCTCGGCGGTGCCGGCGCTCGCCAACTGGGCGAACCGCAATCGGGTCCTGCGCTGGGGCCTCGAGCGGGCGCTCGGCGTCGACCGGCGCCGGCTCCTGCCGCGCTACGGCCCGCGCTTCAGCCGCTGGTTTCGTCGCCAGAAGCCTCCCGCGTCCGGCGGCGGCAACGGCCGGGCGGCGCTCTTCTACACGACGCCGGTCGAGTTCAACCATGCGGAGGTCGGACGCGCCGCGACCCGCGTCCTCTGGCGAAACGGCGTCGAGGTGATCTGCCCGAAGCAGGTCTGCTGTGGGATGCCGGCGCTCGACGGCGGGGACGTCGACGGTGCGGTCCGGCGCGTGCGGTTCAATCTCGAGCACCTCGGCCGCGCGGTCGATGCGGGCTTCGACGTCGTGGTGCCCGGGCCGACGTGCAGCCGCATGCTCAAGCAGGAGTACCCGCGGCTCGTGCCCGGGCCGGCGGCCGAGCGCGTGGCCGGCCGCGTCCACGACCTTGCCGAATACCTGGTGAAGCTCCACGGGGCGGGCAAGCTCGACCTGGGCTTTCGGGGCGGCCTCGGGCGGGTCGCCTACCACGCCCCTTGCCACCTGCGCGTCCAGGAGATCGGGTTCAAGGCGCGGGATCTGTTGCGGCTCGTGCCCGACACCACGGTCGAGGTGCACGAGCGCTGCACCGGCATGGACGGGACGTGGGGGCTCAAGCGCGAGTTCTACGAGGCGTCGTACGCGGTGGCACGGCCGCTGCTGCGCGACCTCGACGCGGCGCGCCCCGACGTGGTCGTGTCGGACTGCCCGCTCGCGAGCCTGCAGCTCGAGGAAGCGCGGGGTCAGCGGGTCTATCATCCCGTCGAGGCCCTGTGGGCGGCATACGAGGGGCGACGGTTGCCCGCGGCGTGAGCGATGGAGCCCATTCGCCTCGAGGATATCCTCGGCCGCGAGCGCTACGGCACGCGGCGGGGAGACGTCCGCCGCCGTATCATCGAGCACAAGCTGCGCCGGCGCGTCGCCGTCGGCGATCGCCTCACGTTCCTCTTCGAGGATCGGGCGACGGTCTGGTATCAAACGCAGGAGATGCTCTGGGTCGAGCACATCGACGACCTGGATGGGATCCGCGGGGAGCTCGCCGTGTACAACGAGTCGCTGCCCGGCCCGGCCGAGCTGTCGGCCACGCTCTTCGTCGAGATCGAGGATCAGGCGCGAATCGCCGAGGAGCTGCGCCGCCTGATCGGCATCGACGAGTGCGTGACGCTCGAAGTGGGGTCGCGGCCGGGTATCCGCGGTCGGTTCGCCGAAGGGCGTCAGACCGAGGAGAAGCTCTCGGCGGTCCAGTACGTGCGCTTCCCTCTCGACCCCGATGCGCGCGCGGCGGCCATCGCGGGCGCCCCGTTGGCCCTGCGGGTGGAGCACCCCGCGTATCGGGCCCGGACCATCGTGACGGAGCCGGTGCGCACGAGCCTGATCGCGGACCTCGCCGATCCCGCGGCCGCCGATGCGGCGCTGCGACGGGTGCGCGATGGCGACTGAGTCGACGGTGGCGCGCCGGACGACGCGCCAGCTCGCGCTCGTACTCGCGGCCGTGCGCGCGGCGGGCACCGAGCATCCCACCGCCGAGCAGGTCTGCCGGCGCGTGCGCCGGGTGTTGCCGCGGGTGAGCCTCGGCACCGTGTATCGCAACCTCCAACGCCTGGTCGGCGAGGGGCTCATCGGCGTCGCGCACCTCGGCTCGCGCGTCGTGCGCTACGACCCGACGCCCGCGGCGCACGACCATTTCGTGTGCCAGGCCTGCGGCCGCGTCGAGGATCTCGTCGCCCCGCCGCCCGCCGTCGGCGTGCGGTCCATGCGCCGCGCGGGGCACGAGGTCACGGCGCACGCGCTCGTGCTCTACGGCCGCTGCCGCGACTGCCGCGAGGCATGATGGCGTTCCCCGACGTCATTCCGCTTTTCCCGCTGCCGAACGTCGTGCTCTTTCCGCACATGCCGCTGCCGCTCCACGTCTTCGAGCCGCGCTATCGCGCCATGGTGCGGGCGGCGGCCCGGGGCGCGCGGCTGATCGGGATGGCGCTGCTACGGGGGGAGTGGCAACGGGAATACCTCGGCAGCCCGGCGATCTTCGCCGTCGGCACCGTGGGAGAGATGGTGCACCTGGAGGAGCTGCCCGACGGTCGCTACAACATCGTGTTGCGCGGGCTGCGCGAGTACGTCGTCCGCCGCGAGCTCGCCGATGCGGGCACGCCGTACCGGCAGGCGGTCGTCGTCCCGCACGAGGTGGAGCGCGGCCCCGTCGACGCGGCGGTACGCGCCGCGATCGTGCGGCTGGTGGGGCGATACATCGAGCGCCGCGGTGGGACGGCGGAGCGCGCGCTGTTCGCCCCGGGCATCGAGGACGAGGTGTTCGTCAACTTCTTCGCCCAGCACCTCGACCTCGAGCCGCTCGAGAAGCAAGCCCTGCTCGAGGCGCCGAGCCTCGGCGAGCGCGCGGCGCGCCTGCGCGACGTGCTCGAGTTCGCGCTCGAGGGGCTGCGCGTGACCGCCTGCGGCTCGCCGCACCGTACCCACTGATGCGCTGCCGCCTGCCGCTCGGCCGTGCGCTCCTCCTGCTCGCCGCCGCGGGAGCGCTCGGCGACCGCGCCGCCGCGCGCGACCCCTGGCCGTCCTTCGCGGGGGTGGTCCGAGAGGCGACGCCGGCCGTGGTGACGATCCTGCTCGCCGGCCGCGACGAGCAGGAGGGCGGGCCGACGACGTACCAGGAGCTGCTCCGCGACGTGACCGCCGAGGGTCCGCATGGGCGCATCCTCGGCTCGGGCTTCGTCATCACCGCCGACGGCGACGTGGTCACCAACCAGCACGTGATCCAAGGCGCAGACCGGCTGCGCGTGCGCCTCGCGCCGGGCGAGGAGGTCGACGCTCGCCTGATCGGCGCCGACGAGCGCACCGACGTGGCGCTGCTGCGGGTGGCGGCGACCCACCCCCTGCCCACGCTCGAGCTGGGCGACTCCGACGCGCTCGCGGCCGGCGATTGGGTGGTCACCCTCGGCAACCCGACGGGGCTGCTCGCCGCGGCGGCCGCCGGTATCGTGAGCGCCAAGGGCCGCCTGCTCGGCGGCGGCCCCTCGGACGACTTCCTCGCCACCGACGCCCTGATCGTTCCCGGCACCTCCGGCGGCCCGCTGCTCGACCTCGACGGCCGCGTCGTCGGCATCGCGACGGCCGCGGCGGCCGCCAGCGCTCCCGGGGCGAGCCCGGGGTTCGCGGTGCCGATCAATCTGGCGGGGTGGGTCATCGGCCAGCTCCGGGATCACGGCCGGGTGATCCGCGGCTCGATCGGCGTTTCGGTGCAGCCGGTCACGCCGGAGCTGGCACGCTCCTTCGGGCTCAGCCGTGCCGAGGGCGCGCTGGTGACCGACGTGACCGATGACGGGCCGGCGGATCGTGCCGGTGTCCAGCGCGGCGACGTCGTGGTGCGCTGGGACGACCGGCCGATCCACCGGGCGGGCGAGCTGCCGGCGGCGATCGGCGCAACCCTCCCGGGCACCGCCGTCGCGATGACGGTTCTCCGCAACGGCCAGGAGCGCACGGTCGAGGTCACCGTCGAGGAGAGCCCGGCCGAAGGCCGGCGCGAGCCGGAGGAAGGGGCGGGCGGTGGACCCGTGCGCGAGTGGGGCATCCAGGCGCGGCGGCTCGGCGACGCGGAGGCCAAGCGCCGCGGTCTCCGGCCGGGAACGGGCCTCCTCGTCCTCGACGTCGACGAGCAGAGCCCCGCCGACGACGCCGGTCTCGAGCCGGGCGATGTGATCGTGCAGGCGAACCGCCAGCCGGTGCACACGCTGGCGGAGCTGGAGCACGCGCTCGGCGCCCGGCCGAGCCACGGCCTGCTTCTCGTGCGCCGCGGCACCGCCTCGATCTACGTCGAGATGGAGCGCTGAGACATCCGGTCGGGCCGCTGGCGACGGTCCCGCGGCGGGTGCTACGCTGCAAGGCATGCAACCGGTGCGCCGACGCCTCTCGCTCGCCGAGCGGCTCTACCTGCCCGAGGTCGTCCGCGGCCTCGGCGTCACGACGCGCCACCTCGTGCGCAACCTGACGCTGCACACGCTCCACGTCTTCGGCCTCGCGCGCGATCGCCGGGCCGCGGCCACCACGCAGTATCCCGAGGAGCGCAAGGTCTACGCGCCGGCGTACCGGGGCGCCCACCGCCTCACGCTCAAGCCCGACGGCTCGGTGCGCTGCACCGCCTGCTTCCTGTGCGCGACCGCCTGCCCCGCCAAGTGCATCCACATCGAGGCGGGCGAGCACCCAGACCCGAACGTCGAGAAATATCCGGTGCGCTACGAGATCGACACGCTCCAGTGCATCTACTGCGGCATGTGCGTCGAAGCGTGCCCGTGTGACGCGATCCGCATGGACACCAACGTCCACCCGCGCATCTGGGGCTACCGGCGCGAGGCCTTCATCGAGACCAAGCAGGTGCTCATGGAGCGCTCGCGGGTCATCGCGGCGCGCGGGCGCGACGCGCTCATGGAGGATCTCCAGGCCGCCTACCGGGAGGCGGAGGAGGCGGCGAGCCGGTGATTCTCTGGATTCTCTGGCGCCGCGGTCTTCTCGGGCGGGCCGATGCCGAAAAGCTGCGTTGGTTTTTCGGCTGCTCGCCCGACCCGCTCGCCCTCTCGCGTCGGTATCCCATGTGGCGCATACTGGGACCGTTGCGGCTGCTCGTCTCGCCGCGCTACGCGGCGGCGGTGGCGGGTTGGCTCGAGTACCGCATGAACCTCTTCGACGGCGTCGAGGGCTGAATGGCGAAGACCTACCAGCAGATCATGGAGGAGGCGCGACGGATCGTCCCCGAGGTGTCCCCGGAGGAGGTCAAGGCGCGGCTCGAAAACGGCCAGCGCCCGATCCTGCTCGACGTACGCGAGCGCGAGGAGTTCCGCCAAGGCTACGTGCCGGGGGCGCTGTCGCTCCCGCGCGGCTTCCTCGAGATGCGCATCGAGGAGGCGGTGCCGGACAAGAGCGCCCCGGTGATCGCCTACTGCGCCGGGGGCACGCGCTCGCTGCTCGCAGGCCGCATCTTGAAGGAGCTCGGCTATTCCGACGTCGTGTCGATGCGCGGCGGTTTCACGGCGTGGAAGAACCAGGGCATGCCCATCACCGAGCCGCACCAGTTCACCGCCGAGCAGCAGATCCGCTACAGCCGCCACTTTTTGCTGCCCGAGGTTGGGGAAAGCGGCCAGGCGAAGCTGCTCGCCGCCCGCGTGCTCTGCATCGGCGCGGGCGGGCTCGGCTCCCCGGCCGCGTTCTACCTCGCGGCGGCCGGCGTCGGCACGATCGGGCTCGTCGACATGGACGTGGTCGACCTCTCGAACCTCCAGCGCCAGATCCTGCACACCAACGACCGCATCGGGATGCCGAAGACCGAGTCGGCGCGTCTCACGCTCCAAGCGCTCAACCCCGACGTCCGGGTCGTGGAGTTCCGCGAGCGCCTCACCTCCGAGAATGCGCTGCGCATCCTCGGCGATTTCGACGTCGTCGTGAACGGCTGCGACAACTTCCCGACGCGCTACCTGGTCAACGACGCCTGCGTCATGCTCAAGAAGCCGCTCGTCGACGGCGCCATCTGGCAGTTCGAAGGGCAGGCGACGGTCTTCCACCCCCCGGCGGGGCCCTGCTACCGCTGCCTCTTCCCCGAGCCGCCGCCGCCCGGCGCGGTGCCGTCGTGCGCCGAGGCGGGGGTCCTCGGCGTGCTCCCCGGCATCGTCGGCTGCGTGCAGGCGCTCGAGGCGATGAAGCTCGTCCTCGAGCAGGGCCGGCCGCTCATCGGTCGGATGATGCACTTCGACACGCTCGCGGGGGAGGTCCGGGTGCTCAAGCTGCGGCGCAACCCCGACTGCGCGGTCTGCGGTGACCACCCGACGGTGCGCCATCTGATCGACTACGAGGTCTTCTGCGGCCTCGGTCCGGCGGCTGCGGCGGCGTCGTGACCTTCGAGAGACGTGCACGGCTGCGGCATGTGGCAGCAGTGCGTGGTACGGAGCGGCTCAAGAGCGCCCCGTCGCTGGCATCGCAATTGCTGCGCCTGACCCCAGGATTGGCGCTCCGGCGTCCCTCCTCTCGCGTCCCACCAAAGCTCGCAGCACGTCGTCTCGTCGCAAACATCAGATAGACTCCCGCACCCGACCCTGGACGCCGGAGGCCGATCCGTCTGCCGGCCGTTCGAGGCGGGCGCAGTAGGTTCCGGCGCGCGCGTAGCGGCGCTCGAACGCGGTGACGGGCCGGCCGGCGGGCGGGGCCGCGCCTCGATCGCGCACGAGACCCGCCCGGGCGAGCGCGGCGGCCATCGCCTCGAGGAGGGCGGGAAGGTCGGTCGCGAGATGCACCACGCCCCCGGGCGCGAGCGTGCGCACGAGCGCGGCCGGGAAATCGCCGGCGAAGAGCCGCCGCGCCCGGTGGCGGTTCTTCGGCCAGGGGTCCGGGAAGTAGACGTGGTAGGCCGCGACCGAGGTCGGCGGGATCAGGTGCGCCACCACGCAGCGGGCGTCGGCCGTGACGATGCGCACGTTGCCGAGGCCGCGCGCGGCGGCCTCCGCGGCGAGCGCCTCGGCCCGAGCGGCCCGGCGTTCGACGCCGAGGAAGAGCCGCCGTGGCGCCGCAGCCGCGCTGGCGAAAAGCACCTCGCCGCGGCCCGGCCCGATCTCCACCTCGACGGCTACGCCGTCCCTGCCGAAGACGGCGCGCCAGAACGCCGCGACTTGCGGTCCGTGCTCGGGCACGAGGCTCAGCGGCGGGCGCGGCGCGGCGGCGCCGCGGAGCCGGCTCCCTTGAGCCCCGCCAGGAACTCGGCGAGCGGTCTCGTGTTGAGCACGTCCTTCGCGGTCACCCAGCCGCGGCGGGCCTGGTCGACGCCCCACTGGCGCGGGAATGGAAGGTGCTTCGTGCTGTGCGCGTCGGAGTCGATCACCAGCGGGACCCCGGCGGCGGCCGCCTTGCGCAGGTGCTCGTCTTTCAAGTCGAGGCGCTCGGGATAGGCGTCGAGCTCGAGCACGGTCCCCGTGCGCTTGGCGGCCGCGATGAGGGCGTCCACGTCGACGTCGTAGGGCTCGCGTTTGCCGAGCACGCGGCCGGTGGGATGGAAGAGGATGTCCGCGTGCGGGTTCTCCATCGCGCGGACGAGGCGCCGGGTCTGCTCGGCGCGCGGCAGGTGGAAGTGCGAGTGGACGGCGATGCCGACGACGTCGAGCCGGGCGAGCGTCGCGTCGTCGATGTCGAGGCCGCCGTCCCGGTCGATGTTCACCTCGGCGCCCGCGAGGATGCGGAGGCCATCGAGGGTCGCGTTGAGCCGCGCGATCTCGCGCATCTGACGGCGGAGCTTCGCCGCGTCGGAGCCGCCGGTCATGGCGAGGCTCTTCGTGTGGTCCGTGATCGCGATGTACTCGAGGCCGAGCGCCGCGGCGGCGCGCGCCATGGCCTCGATCGAATCGGCGCCGTCGGTCCAATCCGTCTGCGTCTGCAGGTCGCCCCGGAGATCGCCGGGCTCGATCAGCCGCGGCAGTGTTCGAGCCTGCGCCGCCTCGATCTCCCCCTGGTCCTCGCGCAGCTCCGGCGGGATCCAGGCGAGGTCGAGGTACGCGTAGATCTCCGCCTCGGTTCGCCCGGCGACCCGGCGCTCGCCGCGGAAGAGACCGTACTCGTTGAGCTTGAGCCCGCGCTTGATGGCCACCTGGCGCAGCGCCACGTTGTGCGCCTTGCTGCCGGTGAAGTAGAGCAGCGCGGCGCCGAAGCTCTCGACCGGCACGACCCGGAGGTCGACCTGCAGGCCGCCGGCGAGCTTGACGCTCGCTTTCGTATCCCCCCGCCCGAGCACGCGCTCGACGCCGGGGAGCGCGACGAAGGCGCGGGTGACGGCCGCCGCCCCGCGCGCGACCGCGAGCAGGTCGGCGTCGCCGATCGTCTCCCGCCGCCGGCGGATCGAGCCCGCGATCGCCACCTGCCCCACGCCCGCGATGCGCCCGAGCGCCGCGGCGAGCTCCTCCACCACGGGGAGCACGACGTAAAGGGGGCGGCGCCCCTCGCTCGCCCGGGCCGCGGCGAGCGCCTTCAAGATGCGCTGCTCGCTCTTCTCGCCGAAGTGCGGCAAGGTGCGGACCTTGCCTGCGCGGGCGGCGGCAGCGAGGTCGCCGACCGTGCGTACCCCGAGCTGCTCGTAGAGCGCCTTCACCGCCTTCGGCCCCACCCCCTCGATGGCGGTGAGCCCGGCGAGGTCCACGGGGATGCGGCGGTGATAGCGCGCGTGCAAGGCGCAGGAGCCCGTCGTGATCAGCTCGGCGAGCTTCTCGGCCATCGACTTGCCGATTCCGGGAAGCTCGCAGAGCGCCTTCTCCCCGCCCGTGCGGTAGATCTCCGCGAGCGGCCGGTCGTGCGACTCGATCGCCTGCGCGGCCTTCTCGTAGGCCCGCGGCTTGAACGGCACGTCGTCCATCTCGAGGTAGGCCGCGAGGTCGCGGAAGTACCGTGCGAGATCGGCGTTGCGCATGTCCGGTTGCTTAGCTCGCGCGCGGGAGGGCCGCCAGCGCGGCAGGAGCTGCCGAGGCGGCAGCAACATCCGGGTCCGGGGAAAGGTGGGTGCACGAGGCGCCGGCGTCTCCGTTGGTATCGGGGTTGCATCCAGGGGGGACGGTGGTCCCGACGCTGCACGACGTCGTCGGCGCGCCCGTGCCCGGAACGTCGGGGGTGCGGCCGACGCCCCGGCCGCAGGTGCCCTTTCGGCAGATCCTCCGACAGCTCCAGGCGCCGCAGCAGCGCGTGGTTCCGCACGGCGTGAGCCGGCCCTCGGGCGCTTCGCGGCCCGCGCCGGTCTACCGCATGCCGGTGCCGCACGCGACGCTTCCGGAGCACACGCAGCACGGTGCGGCCGTCGGCACGGCGGGGCGGACGGGAGCCTCGGCGCCCGCCGTCGCCGCGGCCGTGCGCCGCGCGGCGCTCACCGCAGGGGTCCGGCCGGCGCTCTCCGTGGCGGTGGCGCGCGCGGAGTCGAGCCTCAACCCCGCGGCGCGCAGCCCCGACGGGAAGAGCAGCGGGACGTTCCAGGTCACGCGCACCACCGCCGCGGAGATGCGCCGCAAGTTCGCGGCGGGCATCGTCGCCCGCCCCGCGGGCAGCGACGACGTGGCGCTCGGCGTCGGCTATCTCCGCTACCTCGACGATCTCTTCAGCCGCGGGGCGCAGCTCGGCCGCGGCGTGGCTGCGCTGCCGGTCGCCGACGGCGCGGAGCGGCAGCTCTTCGCGGTCGCGGCCTTCAACGCCGGTGAGGGCCGCGTCGCGCTCGCGCAGGCGCGGGCCGCCGCGTCGGGCAAGGATCCCACGCACTTCGCCGACGTGCGCGCGTACCTCCCGTCGATCACGCAGGGCTACGTGGCGCGCGTCTCGACTTACGCGCAGGAAGAGAGCCGCCGCGCGGGCGAGCCCCCGACGAGCCCGCTCGTCGCCGTATAGCCGGCCCTCAGGCCGGAGCGGCCGCCGTGCGGGCGGCTGCGAGGTCGCCCAGGAAGTCGAGCAGGTAGCCGTTGACGACCTCCGGCTGCTCCTGCTGCACCCAGTGGCCGGAGAGCGGGAGGTACTTGACCGTGAGCGGCGCGGCCACGAGCGGCTCCATGCCGACGCTGAGCTCCTTGCCGAGCGCGACGTCCTGCTCGCCCCAGATGACGAGCGTCGGCGCCGTGATCTTCGGCCAGTCCTCGAGGCGCAGCCGCAGGTTCGGCTGCGGCCGATCCCCGTAGACGAAGCGGCGTAGCCAGCCGGGCCACGTGCCGACGGCGCCCGGGTCGCGGAACGCAGCGCGATAGTAGTTGACCGCGCTGCGCAGTGCGCCGGGCTGGCTCGCGGCCTCGCGCAGCGTGCGCGCGTCCGCCTCGGTGAGCGCGTCCTGGCGCACGGTCGAGCCGCGGATGGCCCGAGCGACCGCCCAGGCATGCCCGAGGCCGAGGAGGGTCTCGGGCAGCCAAGGAATCTGGAAGAAGAACATGTACCAGCTACGTGCGAGCTGGCGAGGGTTGTCGCGCAGGTGCTGCTGGAAGACCGCGAGGTGCGGGCAATTCATCACCACGAGACGCCGGAGCGCGTCGGGGTGCTCCATCGCGAACGCCCAGGCGATCGCACCTCCCCAGTCGTGACCGACGACCACGGCCTGTCGCTCGCCGAAGGCGTGCACCAGGCCGAGCACGTCCGCGACCAGCTCCGGCAGCACGTACGCGCTCACGCCGGCCGGCTTGTCGCTCAGGTTGTAGCCGCGGAGGTCCGGCGCGACGACGCGGAAGCGCGGCGCGAGCGCCGCGATCTGGTGTCGCCAGGAGTACCAACACTCGGGGAAACCGTGCAGCAGGAGGACGAGCGGGCCGTCGCCCTCGACGGCGCAGTGCAGGCGGATGCCGTTGGTCTCCACCATGCGATGCTCGAGCGCCATCTGCGGCCCGCATAGCGGGGGGGAGGAGCGGGTGTCAATCGCGCCGCACCCATCGCACCCCACGCCGTTCCCACTCGGGCAGCAGCGCGCGCAGGAGCGCGTTGAAGCGCCGCCGGCGGGCTTCGAAGGTGTGCCGGGCGCCGGCGCTCGGGATCAGCCGGTCGAGGAGCACGCGGACGGCCCGCCTGTCCGGCGACCACAGCAGGGCGGCATCGTCCCCCCCGGCACGGATCCAACGCGCCGTCGCCTCCGCGAGCAGGTGGACGTCGAACGGCTCCGGCGCACGGCGGGAGGACACCTTGCGCCGGTTCGTCCCAGGAGTGCCGCCGGTCACTGGCAGAGGATCTCGTCGAGGTTGATCCGGGTGCAGGACCGGCCGGGAGGCCCCGGGTACGTCGCCTCGCCGCAGGTGTACGGATCGCCGGGCAGCAGGCTGATGCCGTCGGGCGGGGCCAGCACGAGCATCACGGAGAGGGGGAGTGGAGACGGCCCGTACTCCGCGGGCGCGAAGGGGAATCCGCCGTTGAGGGTCACGCCCTTGCCGACGACCCGGAACACCATGAAGCCGGGCGTCTCGTTGTTGTTGCGGAGAAGCACCTTGATGATGCCCTGCGCGCCCCCGGGGTTGCGATACTCCCACTGGTTGCCGAGGACGTCGACCCGCCAGCCCGTGCCTCCGGGGATGGTGACGTCGAGAAGGTTCCCGCTGCCGTTTGCTCCATTGACGAGGAAGCGGATGCCGTGCGCGACCGGGTCGAAGGCGGTGGGCGGAAGATGCGGACAGTGCGGTTCGCAGTGCACGGGGAGGAGGTAGCCGGCGAACGCAACGCGGTTCACGCGCCCGAGCTGATTGAGCCCCTTTAGCCGGAGCTTGGCGATCCGCGCGGGGGAGGGCGAGCTCGCCGCGCACGGGCAAAACGCGCCCATGGGGCTGCTCGGGCAGCTCACGCCCGTGCCGTCGCAGCGCGGGGCGGCGCCGCACGCGCTCGGCGCGACGCCGCAGGGCGTGCCCGCGGGGGCGACCGCGTCGGGCGGACAAGCGTTGGTCGCGCCGTCGCACAGCTCGGGGACGTCGCACGGCCCCGCCGCCGGCCGGCAGACGGTGCCGGCGGGCTGCTTCAAGTCGGGCGGGCACTGGGTGCTCGCGCCGTCGCAGGTCTCGGGGACGTCGCAGGGCCCCGCGGCCGGCCGGCAGACCGTGCCCGCCGGCAGAAGGACCAGGGGCGGGCAGGTGGGGCCGGTGCCCGAACAGTACGTGGCGAGCGCGCACGAGCCTCCGGCGCGGCAAAGGGTGGTGGCCGGCGCGTAGGTGTCGGCCGGGCAGGTCGCGCTCGCGCCGGTGCAGAGGCCCGCGAGGTCGCACGGCCCCGTCGCGGGCCGACAGAGCACGCCGGCGTTGCCGGGCGGGTGCTGGCAGACGGCGTCGGTGCCATCGCAGAGGTCCCGCGTGCATGGATTGCCGTCGTCCGCGCAGCTCGTGTCGGCGGGCTGGAAGGTGCAGCCGAGCGTGCAGCAGGAGGCGGCCGTGCCGTTTGCCGCCCCGGCGTCGCATTGCTCTCCCGCCTCCACGATGCCGTTGCCGCACACCGGCCCCGGCACGGTCGTGGTGGTGGTGGCGGCGCTGCTCGCCGCGACGAAGGTGGCGACCGCGGCCGCCCAATCACGACTGGTCGAGAGCGTGCCCGTCGCTGCGTACGAGCCGGTCGTGCTCGTGACCTGGAACTCCGGGAAGATCGAGACGTCGCTGCCCGTCGCCGTCCCCGCGCTCGTGAGCGGAGCGTAGCCGACCCCCGGGGTCAGCGTGTCGCTCGCGGGGCCGTCCGTCCCGATGGCGCCGAGCACCAGCTCGTCCGCGTGGCCGGTGACCGCCGTCGGCCCGGTCGCCGGCGTCGTTCCGATGCCGCTGCCGATCGCGGTGCGGTCGAGCGGCGCCGGCGCGGCGATCCCGGCGAAGTCGGCGGCCGCGAGCGCCCGCGCCGTGGTCGCGGGATGGGTGACGGTGATTGTGTCGCCCGCCGCGAGCGCGGTCGTGACCGGCGCGGAGAGGATCGCCGTGCGCACGAGCCCCGCGTCGTCGGCCTCGACGGCGAGCGTGTAGACGTTTCCGCGGGAGTCCGTCGCGGCGATCCCCGCGCCCGTGTCGCGCATCGCGAAGGCGAGAAGGATGGTGTCGCCCGCGGCAACGCCCCCCGGGACCGTGACCGAGATCGAGGTTCCGGCGCTAGCGAGGCTGGCGGTCCCGATCGTCTGGGCGAGGGTCACCGCGGCGTGAGCCGTCCCGTGGACCAAAAGCAGGCCGAGGGCCGACACCAGCGCCGCGACCGGAGGTCGCGGACGGATGCGCGAGCCGGCCACCGGCGCGGGTTCGAGCATGCGTCCGTCTGCCCGAAGCAATCACGGTGCCTTCCGTGCGAACCGACGTCGTTTGTGCGCGCGGACGCACACTCGCGCTACCATGCATGGATGCGATCAGAGCCCCGGGCGAAGGTATCTCCCATCCGCTCGCCGGGTATGTGGCGGATTGCCGCAGACGTGAGGGCAATCTGCCGGCCCCCTCCGCTCCGGGAAAGCCCCGCGGCGCGGGCTGGCGTCGGCGCGGCGCGAACGCTAGAAGCGGCGCGGAGGCAGGAACGCATGACGTTCGAGTTCATCCGCTACGTGAAGCGCGAGCACGTCGTGACGATCACGATCGACCGGCCGGAGGTGCTCAACGCGCTGCATCCCGACGCCAACGAGGAGCTGGCGCGCGCGTGGGACGCCTTTGCCGCCGACGACGACCTGCGCGTCGCGATCCTCACCGGGGCGGGCGAGCGCGCCTTTTCGGCCGGCAACGATCTCAAGTGGACCGCGCGCCACGGCATGCCGCGGCTGCCGAAGGGCGGCTTCGGCGGGATCACGGCCCGGTTCGACCTGTGGAAGCCCGTGATCGCGGCAGTCAACGGCTTCGCGCTCGGGGGTGGGCTCGAGATCGCGCTCGCGTGCGACCTCGTCGTGGCCGCGGAGCATGCCACTTTCGGGCTCCCCGAGCCGCGTGTCGGGCTGATGGCGGCCGCGGGGGGCGTGCACCGTCTGCCCCGGCAGATCCCGCTCAAGGTGGCGATGGCGATGATCCTCACCGGGAAGCCGATCTCGGCCGCGGATGCGCTGCGCGTGGGGTTGATCAACGAGGTGGTCCCGGCGGCGGACCTGCTGCCCGCCGCCGGGCGGTGGGCGGCGGCGATCGTCGAGTGCGCGCCGCTCTCCGTCCAGGCGAGCAAGCAGAGCGCCCTCGAGGGCCTCGGTCGCCCGCTCCCCGAGGCGCTCGGGGCGTCCTACGAGCGCGTGCGGGCGCTGTTCGCGAGCGAGGACCTGGTCGAGGGGCCGCGCGCGTTCGCGGAGAAGCGCAAGCCGGTCTGGAAGGGACGCTGACCGCGGCCGCCCGGTGCGCCTGCTGTTCGTCAACTTGAACCGCAGCCCCGCGTACGGCGGCGTCGAGCGCTGGATGGTGGACGCGGCCGCGGGGCTCGGCGCGCGGGGCCACGGATGCACCTTGCTCGGACGCCCCGGAGCGCCGTGGCTGCAAGCGGCGGCGCGTCGCGGATTGCCCGTGCGCGCCGATCACCGTGGCGTCTGGGCGGCCCGCGTACGGCGCCTGCGTGCCGCGATGTGCGCGCTGCAGCCCGATCTGGTCATCGCCAAGGGCAAGAAGGCGGCACGCATGGCCGCCTGGGGGCGGGCCACCGGCGGCGGCGGCCGCGTGGCGATGTTTCTCGGCCTGACGCACGAGCTCGACGCCGGGCGCTGGATCGACCGCTTCACCTGGCGCGGCGTCGATGCGGGCATCGTCGTGGCGCACGGGGCGGCGCGCTGGTACGAGGAGCACGGCTTCGGTCCGCCGGCGAAGCTCCAGGTCCTGTGGAAGGGCGTCGACGTGGCCGCGGCCGACGCCGCGGCGGCGCGCGCGGGCGCGCTGCGGGCGGCGCTCGGCCTCGGCCCGCGCGACCTCGCAATCGGCACCGTCGGACGGCTCGCGTGGCAGAAGGGTCTCGTCGACCTCTTCGCGGCGGTGCAGCTCGCCGGTCATGGGCTGGCCCGCGCGCGCGTCTTCGTGATCGGCGACGGGCGCGATCGGCCGGTGGTGGAGGCCGCCGCGGCGGCGCTCGGGCGCCAAGTCGTCCTGCTCGGCCAACGCGACGACGTGCCCGCGCTGCTGGCGGCGATGGACGTCGTCGTGCAGCCCTCGCGACGCGAGGTGATGGCGCAGACGACGCTCGAGGCCATGGCGGCGGGGAAGGCCGTCGTCTCGACGAGGACGTGCGGCGCGGACGAGGCGATCGAGGACGGCTCGAGCGGCGTGCTGGTGCCGGTCGAGGAGCCCGGGCGCCTGGCCGAGGCCCTCGCCGCGCTCGCGGCCGACCCGGCGCGGCGGGCGGCGCTCGGCGCTGCGGCGCGCCGGCGCATCGAGGCGCACTTCACGATGGCGCACATGATCGAGCGCTGCGAGGCGCTCTGCGCACGGCTGCTCGTGGCGGCGCCGGCGACCGGCGCGGGTGGCGGCTAGTCGCCCTTCGCGCGGGACAGGTAGGCGCCGGTCTCGGTGTCCACGCGGATCACCTCGCCGACGTCGATGAAGTTCGGCACCTGCACCACGAGGCCCGTCTCCACGGTGGCCGGCTTGAGCACGTTGGTCACCGTTGCGGTCTTGAGCCCCGGGGCCGTGTCGGTGACCTTCAGGTCGACCGTCTTGGGCAGGCTCACGCCCATCGGCTGCCCTTCGTAGAACTCGACCGAGATGCGCGCGTTCTGCGTGAGGTAGTGCACGGCGTCGCCGAGCTGGTCCGCGTCGAGCGCGATCTGGTCGTAGGTCTCGGTGTTCATGAAGTGGTACTGGCCGTCGCTTTCGTAGAGGTACTCCATCTCGTGCTGCTCGAAGCTCACGCGGTCGACCTTGTCCTCCGAGCGGAAGCGGTGCTCGGTCTGAGTGCCGGCCTTGAGGTTGCGGAGCTTGGTCTGCACCATCCCGCGCCAGTTGCCGGGCGTGACGTGGACGACGTTCATCACGCGCCAGAGGCCGTTCTGGTGCTGGATGATCATGCCGGCGCGGAGCTGCGTGGCGGAGATCAGCATGGAACGAGGATATCTACCATCGGCATCCGCGCGACGCAATTTCGGCGCCGCGACCGCCGCGCTAGCGCGGCTTCGGCGCCATCACGACCAGCAGCACGAGCCGCTGCGGGCCGGGGTTGCGCACCGCGTGCTCCTCGCCCGCCGGCGCGCACACGAGCGTGCCCGGTCCGACGGTGCGCTCCTCGGCCCCGACCCGCACGCACGCCGTGCCCGAGAGCACATAGTAGAGCTTGTCACCCACGGCGTGACGGTGCGCGGCCTGCTCCTGGCCGGGCTCGAGCCCGTAGACGTCGCAGAAGAGACCGGCCGTCTCGACCAGGTTCACCTTGCACAGCCGGTCGGCGGTGAACGCCGCGGCGGCGGCGGCGTCGCGGAAGCGCTCCATGACGGTCCTCCCTTCAGGGTGCGAGTCGTATGCCCGCCCATGCGGTCCACACCGCGAGCCCGAGGGCGACCCACGCGGTCGCGCGCATGCGGCGCACGATCGCCCGCTGGCGCTCGACGTCCACGGGCAGGCCGCCGAGCTCGGCGCGGACCAGCCGGTGCGCGAGGCCGAAGGCGAGGTACGTGCCGACCATGATCAGCGCGAAGGCGAGGGAGAGCTTGCGCACGAGCGGCCAGAGCAGGCGCGCGTAGTCCTGGAGCAGGCGGCCCTTCAGATCGGTGAGCCCGCTCGCTCCCGAGATCACGAGCGCGCCGAGCGCTCCGACAGAAAGCACGTTGTAGGCCCGCAGCCCCCGGGCGAGCACGCGGCGCTGGCGAGCGGGGTCGGGCTCGACCTCGACGGCGGGGAGGAAGACGAGCACCAGGTCGAGCGTCGCGCCGAAATAGGCGGCGAGCGCCAGCAGGTGGATCAGCCGTGTCGCGGCGTCCATGAGGCTCCGCCCGGGCGGCGTTTCATCCGAGCGGACGCACGGTCACCGCGGTCCCGTAGGCTGCGACCTCGCTCATCAGGTTCGCGATCTCGTTGCAGTCGAAGCGCATGGCGAGCACGGCGTTGGCGCCCCGCGCGCGCGCCGCCTCGCGCAGCCGCTCGACCGCCTGCGTGCGGCTGTCGGCGAGCAGGGCCGTGTAGCCGCGCGCCTCGCCGCCGAACACCGTGCGCAGGCTCGCGCCCAGGTTCGAGAACACGTTGCGCGCGCGCACCACGAGCCCGAAGATCTCCCCGTGCACCTTCACCACCTGATAGCCGGGCAGGTCGTTCATCGTGCTCACGATGACCTCGTCCATCGGTTCACCTTCCTCCGCCGCGCCATCCCCGTAGCCGCCGGCGCCGCGCGGTGCAAGCGGCTTTGACAGGCCCGGGGGCAGGCGATACAGAACGGAGAGAGCCCATGGCAAAGCCACTTCCTCCGCCACGAGCGCAGGCGGCCACCTCGGGCGAGGAGGCGTTGATCGCGGAGTCGGTGGTGGTCACGCGGCTCGACCGCGCGATCGGCTGGGCGCGCAAGTACTCGATCTTTCCCTACCCGTTCGCGACCGCGTGCTGCGCGATGGAGTACATGTCGCTGTCGATGTCGCCCTACGACATCGACCGCTTCGGTGCGCTCCTGCCGCGTTTCACCCCGCGGCAGGCCGACCTGCTGATGGTGATCGGCACCGTGACGATGCGCCAGGCGCCGATCCTCAAGCGCGTCTACGACCAGATGGCCGAGCCCAAATGGGTGATGGCCTTCGGAGCGTGCGCCTCGACCGGGGGCTTCTACGACAACTACGCGACGCTGCCGGGCATCGATCACGTCGTGCCCGTCGACGTCTACGTGCCCGGCTGCCCGCCGCGCCCCGAGGTCGTCCTCGACGGCCTCATGGCGCTCCAGCGCCGCATCCAGCAGCAAAAGCAGCTCCTCGGCACGGGTCCGGTCGCCGCCACCGGCTGACTCCCGCGGGATGGCCGAGCACCTCCTGCTGCGTAACCGGGACGTCCCGGACCTCCGCCGCCTGGACGTCTACCGCGCCCACGGCGGCTACCAGGCCGCGCGCAAGGCGCTCACGGAGCACACCCCGGAGCAGCTCGTCGATCTCGTGAAGGCCTCCAACCTGCGCGGGCGCGGCGGCGCGGGCTTCCCCACCGGCATGAAGTGGAGCTTCCTGCCGAAGCAGACCGCGAAGCCCGTGTACCTCTGCGTCAACGCCGACGAGAGCGAGCCGGGCACGTTCAAGGACCGCGAGATCATCGAGGAGAACCCGCACGAGCTGCTCGAGGGGATCGTGATCACGGCGTACGCGATCCGCAGCCGCACCGCCTACGTCTACATTCGCGGCGAGTTCCGCCGGGGTCACGACCGCCTGCTCGAGGCGATCGCCGAGGCCCACGCGGCGGGGCTACTCGGCCCGCGCGTGCTCGGCACGGACTTCGCCCTCGACGTCTGGGTGCACCGCGGCGCGGGCGCGTACATCTGCGGCGAGGAGACGGGCCTCATCGAGTCGCTCGAGGGCAAGCGCGCCTATCCGCGGGTGAAGCCGCCGTTTCCCGCCGTCTACGGCCTGTTCGGCTGCCCGACGATCGTCAACAACGTCGAGACCCTCGCCTGCGTGCCGCACATCGTCGAGCGCGGCGCGGAGTGGTTCAAGGGTATCGGGCCGGCGTCGAGCCCGGGACCGAAGCTCTTCTGCGTCTCGGGCCACGTGGTGCGGCCGGGCACCTACGAGCTGCCCATGGGCACGCCGCTGCGCGAGATCATCTACACGCACGCGGGCGGCGTTCCGAACGGCCGCAAGTTGAAGGGCGTCATCCCCGGCGGCGCCTCGATGCCGATCTTCACGCCCGAGGAGATCGACGTGCCCATGGACATGGACTCGGTGCAGAAGGCGGGCTCGTTCCTCGGCTCGGCGGGCATCATGGTGATGGACGACAGCGTCTGCATGGTATGGGCGGCCCTCGTCCTCGAGCGCTTCTTCCACCACGAGTCGTGCGGCCAGTGCACGCCCTGCCGCGAAGGGACGGGCTGGATGCACGCGATTCTCGAGCGGCTCGAGCACGGGCGGGGCACCCCGGCCGACGTGAGCCTGCTCCTCGAGGTCGCCAACAACACGCAGGGCAACACCATCTGCGCGCTCGCCGATGCGGCGGCCATGCCGGCGCGCGCGCTGGTCACCAAGTATCGCGCCGAGTTCGAGCAGCACGCCGCGCTCGGCCGCTGCCCGCTCCGCCCGCCGGCGGAGCTCCCGCGCGCCCATGCCCACGGTTGAGATCGACGGCCGCACGATCACGGTCGAGGAGGGGGTCACGGTGATCCGGGCCGCCGAGCGGCTCGGCATCGAGATCCCGCACTACTGCTGGCACCCGGGGCTCTCGATCGCGGGGAACTGCCGCATGTGCGCGGTCGAGATCGAGAAGGCCCCCAAGCTCCAGATCGCCTGCAACACCCGCGTGACCGACGGCATGGTGGTGCGCACGACCAGCGAGAAGGCCAAGGCGGCGCAGCGGGCGGTGCTCGAGTTCCTGCTGCTGAACCATCCGATCGACTGTCCGGTGTGCGACCAGTCGGGCGAGTGCAAGCTCCAGGAGTACTACATGGACTACGACCGGCAGCGGAGCCGCATCCCGCTGCCGGACAAGGTCCACAAGGGCAAGGTGATCCCGGTCGGGCCCCGGGTCATGCTCGACCAGGAGCGCTGCATCATGTGCTCGCGCTGCGTGCGTTTCTGCGAGGAGGTCACCCACACCAGCGAGCTCGCCTTCTACCACCGCGGCAACCACGTCGAGCTGGACGTGGCCCCGGGGCGGACGCTCGACAACGCGTACTCCATGAACGTCGTCGACATCTGCCCGGTGGGGGCGCTCACCAGCCGCGACTTCCGCTTCCGGGCACGGGTCTGGTACCTCGAGCGCACGGCGTCCGTGTGCACCGGGTGCGCCAACGGGTGCAACGTCGAGCTGTACCACCGCGAGGGACGGCTCTACCGGTACGTGCCGCGGTACAACCCCGAGGTGAACCGGTACTGGATGTGCGACGCGGGGCGGATGTCGCTGCACGCCCTCCAGGGCGAAGGGCGGCTCACCGTGCCGCTGCGGCGTGGAGCCGACGCGTTCGCCCCGGCGCCATGGGACGCGGCGCTGGCGACGGCGGCGCAGCGGCTGGCCGAGATCGCGCGCGCGGGGCGGCGGCTGGGCGTCGTCGTCTCCGCGCAGGCGCCCAACGAGGAGGTCTTCCTGGTCCGCCGGCTCGCGGCCGCCCTCGGCGCCGAGGTCGCGGCGGTCGCTTGGTCCCCCCCCGATGCCGACCACGACGACCTGCTCATCAAGGCCGACAAGAATCCGAACGCCCAGGGCCTGCGGCTCCAGGGCCTTGAGCCCGACGGCGGCCTCGATGCGCTGCTCGGCGCGGCGGCACGCGGCGAGGTCGCGGGGCTCGTCGTACATCGCTGCGATCTCACGCGCTGGCGGGCGGCTCCGGCCGTGGCTGCGGCGCTCGAGCGCGTCGGGTGGCTCGTCGTGCTCGACACCGACCTGCGCGAGACCGCGCAGTTCGCCGACGTCGTCTTCCCGCTGGCGACCCACGCCGAGAGCGACGGGACGTTCACCAGCCACGCGGGACGGGTGCAGCGCTTCACTAGGGCCGTGGGCGCGCCCGGGGAGGCGCGGGCGGGCTGGGACGTGCTCGGCGACCTCGTCGTGCGCGTCGGGGGAGCCGCGCCCCGGGAAGGCGCCGATGCGGTTTTCGCCGCGCTCGCCGCCGAGTGCGCGCCGCTCGACGGCCTGACTTGGGAGCGGCTCGGCGAGCACGGTGTGCTCGCCGGCGCGTCCCCGCAGGCGGCATAGCGCGGCGCACCCTCCACGACGTTGACTTGCCGAAAGGCCGGCGGTCATAATCGCCTGCCCCCCAGGGCGCCCGCATGCGACCCACCGAAGCGCTGCACCGCCAGGCCCTCGCGGCCCACGCCGACCGGCTGGCGCGCTTCCTGCGCGGGGACTTAAGCGCCGACGAGTGGCGGCCGATCCGCCTCTCCTACGGCCTCTACTACCAGCTCGATCACACGAGCCACATGCAGCGCATCAAGATCCCGGGCGGGATGCTCACCGCCGATCAGCTCGACGTGCTGGCGGAGGTCGCGGACCGCTACGGCCGGGGAATCGCCCACGTCACCACGCGCCAGGACCTCCAGATCCATTGGGTGCCCGTCGAGCGGATCATCGACCTCTACGAGCGGCTGCTCGCCGTCGGCATCACCAACCGCGGCGCGTGCGCGGACAGCGTGCGCAACGTGACCGCCTGCCCCTACGCGGGGATCGCGCCCGACGAGCCCTTCGACGTCGCGCCGTACTGTCTCGCGGTGCACGAATACTTCCTGTTCAACCCGCTCAACCTGACCCTGCCGCGGAAGTTCAAGATCGCGCTCGAGGGCTGCGGCCGCGACTGCGCCCAGGCGCCCGTGAACGACATCGGCCTCTACGCCAAGGTGCGCGACGGGGCGCGGGGTTTCTCCGTGCACGCCGGCGGCGGCCTCGGCTCCCAGCCCTTCCTCGCCCGGCCGATCCGCGACTTCATCCCCGCCGAGGATGTGCTCGTGTGGTGCGAGGCCGTCGTGCGCGTCCAGCACCGCCACGGCGAGCGCAAGAACCGCAACAAGGCGCGGATGAAGTACGTGGTGCAGAAGATGGGCCTCGAACGTTTCCGCGCGACCGTCGAGGAGGAGGTCCGTCGGGTCGACGCGGAGCGAGGAGCAGAATTGCGCGCCCAAGTGGCGGCAGCGGTGCGGGACCACCGCGTGCCGCCGCCCGCGCCGGCGCCGGCCGCGGTGGACGCGCCCCCGGACTTCGTCCGCTGGCGCCGCGCCGCCGCGCGACCCCAGCGCCAGCCCGGCTTTTGGTCGGTGCTGGTGCACGTCCCCCTCGGCGATCTCACCACCGTCCAGATGCGCGGGATCGCCGCGGCGGCGCGCGCCCACGGCAACGGTACGCTGCGCACCACCAACGACCAAAACCTCCTGCTGCCGTGGATCTCCGCCCCCGCGCTCGCCGGGCTCTACCGGGCGCTCGTCGACCTGGAGCTCGCCGCGCCCGAGGCGGGCACCATCCACGACGTCGTGTCCTGTCCCGGCATGGACTACTGCTCGCTCGCCATCACCCGCTCGATGGGCGTGGCCGACCGCATCCGTGCCCACCTGGGCGCCGCCAGCGACGGCTTCGCCGAACGGCTCGGCCCGTTCGGCGTCAAGGTGAGCGGCTGCCCGAACTCCTGCGGCCAGCACCACGTCGGCGACATCGGCCTCACCGGCCACTCGGTCACCGGCGACGACGGCATCCAGCGGCCGCACTACTCGATCCTGGTGGGCGGCGCGGTGGGCGAGGGGCGGGCGCGTGTCGGTCGGCGGCTCGGCCGCTTTCCCGAGGAGGACGCTCCGGCGGTGATCGCGGCCCTGGCGCGGGCGTTCGCGGAGGAGCGCGCCGACGGCGAGGGCTTCCCCGAATTCGTCGACCGCATCGGCCTCAAGCGGCTCGCCGACCTGGCGGCGGCCGCCGCGGGCCGGCCATGAGCGCGGCCGCCGAGGCGGCCGGGCGCTACTACCGGGGCGTCATCACCCGCGTCTACTACGGCAGCGAGAGCGGCACGCTGCGCAGCGAGGTCAGCGGCCGCGAGTACCGCTTCGCGCACCCGTTCGTCGAGATCCGCGGGCCCATCCCGCGCGTCGACGGGCTACGCGAGGGCATGAGCGTCGGCTTCGACCTCGGCCGCACCTCGCGCGGGCTGTGCGTGAGCGTCATCAAGGTGGACGGGTAGCGGCGCGCCGGGCGCGTCAGAGCGGCAACGAGGTGCGGAAGAGGATGAGCCGCCCGAGCATCTCGCCGCTGAGCACGGCCAGGACGGCGACGTAGAAGAGCCCCGTCGCCGCCATGGTCTGCGGGATCGCGAGCGTGCGGCGGATGAGCGCGGCCGTGCCCAGCGCGGCCGCCGGGCCGAGCGCGACGCGGAGCGCAAGCAACGCGCGGTGCTCGCGCCAGAGGACGCCGACGGCCGCGGCACCGGGGCCCGGCAGGAGCGCGAGCCCGGCGAGCGTGAAGGCGCCGAGCCCGAGCTGGAGGACGAGCGTCCAGGTGACGTAGCGCAGCAGGCGGCGCAGCGGCGCGATCGAAAGGCCCACGTCGATCAGGTACCAGTGGCCGAGGAGCATGCCGGTGGAGACGCCGCCGAGCACGAGCGCGCCGCTGACGAAGGCGAGCGGGTAGAAGACGGTGGCCGCCGCCAGCAGCGCTCCCGGGCGGTAGGCGACCGCGCTCGCGGCGAGCGCCGCGAGCCCCAGGCCGAGGGACGCGACGTAAGCGCGCGCACGGCGGGCCGGTGCCTCGCCCCACAGCGCAGCGAGGTAGGCGGCGAGGGCGGCCGCGAAGGCGGCCCACAGCGCGAGCCGAACGCCGTCGGCGATCCCCCAGGCGCCCTGGCGGAAGGCGAGCGTGACCGCGCCGGCGAGATAGAGCAGCGCGCAGCCGAGGTAGACTCCGGCGCTCGACTTGTAGAAGCCGCGCTCGAGCGCCGCAAACGGCGGCACCGCGAGCCCCGCCACGCCGCCGACGGCGAGCTGGCCGAACACCAGCAGGAAGCAGGCGGCGAAGCGGGTCACGCGATCGGCGACGAAGCGCTATTCTTTGACGATCTCGACCCGGCGGTTGCGCGCGCGGCCCTCGGCCGTGTCATTGCTCGCGACCGGGTCGGCCTTGCCGAAGCCGCGCACGGTGAGCCGGCTGCGATCGATGCCTTGCGAGACCATGTAGTCGGCGACCGCCCGCGCCCGGCGCTCGGAGAGCTTGAGGTTGTACGCCTCCGTGCCGACGCCGTCGGTGTAGCCGTTGATCGCGACGCGCATGCCCGGGTTCTCCTTGAGGACGCGGACCGCTTCGTCGACCTTGTGCCGCCCCTCGGGGCGCAGCGTCGCCTTGTCGAAATCGAACTCCGGGCCGTGCAGCTCCACGATCTTCTGCGGCGGGGGCGGAGGCGGCGGCGCCTGGGCGACCGGCGGCGGGGGCGGTGGAGGCTTCACCGGATCGCAGACCACGTGGCCGAGGAGCGCACCGAGAAGCCCGCCGCCGACGATGCCGCCGGCGATCGCACCCCCGCGCTCGCCGTTGCCGCCCCCGGTGTTGTTGGCGGTGACGCCGCCGGCGATGCCGCCCGCCGTGGCGCCGATGACCGCGCCACCGATGGCACACGTGCTCCACTGCCGCTCCTGCATCACGCTGCATCCGGACAGGGCCAGCGACGCCAGCGCGGCGACCGCCGCAGGCTTGAAGGACCGCATGCGCTCCTCCCCACGAAGAGATTTTGCGCTCGCGGTATCCAAAAGCGTGCGGGCAGTCAAGCCGCGCTCGCCCTAGGCTCGCGGCGCGCGCGTCGCGGACGCGCGATCCCACTGCGATCGCGGGACGTTACACGCAGCGTTCTTTTTCTGCTTGCAATCGTCGCGGCGCGGGAGTACATGGTGCGCTCTCTTTCGGCAAGAATATTCTTTCTTATGTGTTGGTGGAGGTCCGAGCGCGGCTGTCTCCCCGGAGCGGGAGGCGGCGGTGGGGTGGAGCGGTGTCGGTGCGGGCGGCCGCTGCCGCGTGGCATGCGCCACGGCTGGGGGTGTGGGTCTTCTCCCCAGCTGTGGACATGCCCGCGGCGGGATCTTCGAGAGCCTGGCGTCATGTCGGATCGAAGAGGGGTCGGGGGATGGGCGACACCATCTGGCTCGAAACGCGCCGGCGGCTGCGCGCGGTCCTGTCGGAGCAGGGATTTCAAACCTGGATCGCGCCGTTGCGGGCGGCGTCCTGGGACGGCTCCGCGCTCGTGCTCGAGGTCCCGAGCACGTTCTTCCGTGACTGGCTGAAGCGCCACCACCTCGCGGCCATCGAGGAGGCCGCCGGGCAGGCGGCCGGAGGATCGGTGTCGGTCCGGCTGCTCGTCAACCGCGCGCTGGCGGCGCCGCAGACGGCCGAGCCCCCGCCGCCCGCCGCGCCCACCGTCCCCGACCCCGCCCCCGGGCGGTACACGTTCGACACGTTCGTCGTCGGCGCGAGCAACGCCGTGGCCTACCGCGCGGCGCGCGCCGTGGTCGAGCGGCCGGGGGCGCGCTTCAACCCGCTCTTCGTCCACGGGGGCGTCGGGCTCGGGAAGACGCACCTCTTGGGCGCCGTGGCCCATGCGCTGTCGACCGCGCGCGGCGTGGGGCGGGTGGCCTGCCTGTCCGCGGAGAACTTCGTCAACGAGATGATCGCCGGGCTGCGGCGCGACCGCATGGACCATTTCCGCCGCCGCTTCCGTCACATCGGCACGCTGATCGTCGACGACGTCCAGTTTCTCGCCGGCAAGGTCCGCTCGCAGGCGGAGTTCGTGCACACGTTCAACGCCCTCTACGACGGGCGCAAGCAGATCGTGCTCGCGTCCGACCGGCCGCCGCACGAGCTGCCCGGCATTGAGGAGACGCTGCGCAGCCGCTTCGCCTCGGGCCTGCTGGTCGACGTCCGCCCTCCGGACCCGACGCTGCGCGTGGCGCTCACCGAGCGCAAGGCGGCCGACGCGGGCATGGTGCTCGACCCGGCCGTCGTGCAGTACCTCGCGGCGCACCGGTGCGACAACGTGCGCCAGCTCGAGGGCGCCCTGGCGCGCGTCGACGCCTTCGCGACGCTCACGGGCCGCGCGGTCACGCCCGCGCTGGTGCGCGAGGCACTCGCCGGCTGCGCGCCCGCCCGGCGCGATGCGCCCTCGGTGGAGCGCATCGTCGGGGAGGTCTGCCTGCACTACAAGGTGACGCGCGCCGAGATCGTCTCGCCGAGCCGCGAGGCCCGCATCGCCGTCCCGCGCCAGGTCGCGATGTACCTCTGTCGCCGGCATACCGACGTCTCGCTGCGCGAGATCGGCGCCCACCTCGGGCGCCGGGACCACTCGACCGTGCTCCACGCGCTCTCGGCGATCGAGGAGCGCCTCGGCCGCAGCGCCACGCTCCGCGAGACGATGGCCGCCCTCGAGAGCCGCCTCGCGACATAGCGGCTACCCGTCGGCGGACGGCAGGCCGTGCGCGGCGAGCGCGGCGAGCAGCGCGCGCCGGTAGGGAAGCCAGTCGACCGGGATGGCCTCGGCGTCGTCATCGTCGAGCACCGAGCGCACCACGACGATGAACGGCGCGTGCAGCCGGGGGGCGTGGAGCAGGAACTCGCCGCTGCCGCCGATCCGGCAGAGGGGCGCCGGGAGCGCGGCGGCGGCAAAGCGCAGCGCCACGGCCTCGGCCGGCGGACCGGGCGCGAGCACGACGGCGGGCAGCGCCGCGTCGACGGCCGGGGCGACGTCGTCGGCCTCCGCGGCGATGCCGGCGCGCGCCAGCTCGGCGACCGCCGCGGCGACCTCGGCCGGGGGTCGCGGTCGCCCGCGACGGAGCCACGGGGCGGGATGGTAGAGATCGGGGGGATGGGCCACGACCTCGACGCCGACGAACAGGTTCGGCAGCACCGCCGCGAGCGCGGCCAGGTCGCCGGCGGCGTAGGCCGCGGCGGCCGTGCGGTGGTCGGCCGACGTCTCCACCGCTGCCAGCGCGGCGCCGAGCTCCCCGGCGAGCGTGCGCGCCTCGACGAGGAGCGCACCCGCGGCGGCCGCATCGAGCACGCCTGCATGGTGCGCGCGCCGGGCGCGATCGCCCAGCGCGAGCGCGCGGCCTCGCAGGGCGCGGGCGCCGACGGTCGTGCCGGCCCGGTACTTCTCGAGCCGGACCAGCAGCGTGCCCGTCTCGGCGACCGCGACCTCGAGCTCGGCGACGACCCGGTCGTCCACCCCGCCTCCTTACAACGCGCCGGGCGGTTTGGTAAGGAGACGCCGCATGCCGACGGTGCGGCCCCGCGCGCGGCGGTTGACCATCCGCCAGGTGCTCGACACGGCCATGGAGCTCGAGAAGAAGACGATGGATCTGTACGTCGCCTTCGTGCGCGCGTTTCCGAGCCCCGAGGAGGTGCGCAACTTCTGGTTCACGATGGCGCGGCACGAGGCCTTCCACTGCGGGGCGCTCGCGCTGGTGGAGAGCATCGTGCAGTCCGATCCCGCGGCGGCACGCAGCGGCGTGCGCTTCGATCCGGCGACGGTCGCCCGCCTGCGTGGCCTGGTGACCGCCTACCTGCGTGAGGCGCGGCGGGGCGTGTCGCTGCGCCGGGCGCTCGAGATGGCCATCGACCTCGAGGCCTCCGAGCTCGAGGACGTCGTGGCCGACCTCCTCAAGGTCGTGCGTGACCCGCAGTGGCGCGAGCGCGCGATCCAGCTCCTGATCCACGATCTGAGCGACCTCTCGTATCTTATCGAGCGCTACACGCACGACGAGGCGCTGCTCGCGCGCGCCGACCGCCTGGTCGAGCAGCGCCGCGGCGGCCTCGTGCGCCGCAAGCCGCCCGCGCGGCGGGTCGCGCGAGCGTAGCATGCGGCAGCGCCGTCGCGAGCAGAGGACTCTGCCGCTCACCGTGCCGGCGTACCTCACCGCGGTTCGCAGCATCCACGCGCTCGGCGTCGCCGACGTGGCGCGCGCGCTGCGCGTGAGCCCGTCGGTCGTGCGGCGGTGGCTGCGCGGCACCCTCGTCCCGGGCTGGCGGCGGCTCGAGAGCATGACGGCGCTCTGGGGGGGCGACCCCGAGCGGCTCGCCGTCGGGGCCGCGCTCCAGCGGCTCAGCCGCGAGACCGGGGTGGCGCTCGAGGACGCCGTGCGCATCATCCGCAGCGGCCGGCGGGTCCTGCCGGCGCGGCAAGTGCGCGCGCCCGCGCGCGATCGCCGCCAGCTCTCGCTGCCGATCGAGCGCTGATGGCCGAGGTGACCGAAGAGCCGCGTGGGATCGCGGCCACGTGCCTGGTCGAGACCGCCGAGGGACCCGTGCCGATGGCCGACACGCCGGGCAAGGGGTTCGCGGTGCTCACGCGCAGGCCCTCGGGCGCCCTCGGATTCCGCCAGCTCATCAAGGTGGTGTCCACGGCCGGCGTGCCGTTGGTGCGCGTGACGCTCGATGCGGGCCATGCGGTGCTGGTCGCGCGCGGGCATCCGTTCTACCGTCTCGGCATGGCGCCCGTCCCCGCCTGCCGCCTCGCGCCCGGGGACCTCCTCGAGACGGCGTTCGCCTATCCCGAAGGCTATGTCCCGCCCGACGCCGCGGCCCCGTGCCGGGGGCGGGCGATCGCCGTGCGGGCGGTCGAGGCGGCCGGGACGGGCACCGTGCTCACGGGCACGGTGCGCGAGACGCATGCGCTCTTCCTCACCGCCGGCGTCCTCTGCGGTGAGTGACCCGCTGGCGCGCCTCGAGCGGCGGGTCACGCGCTGCCGGCTCTGCCCGCGCCTCGTGGCGCATCGAGAGCGGGTGGCCCGCGAGAAGGTGGCTCGCTTCCGCGACTGGACGTACTGGGGCCGGCCGGTGCCCGGCTTCGGCGACCCCGATCCGCGGATCCTGATCGTGGGCCTCGCCCCCGCGGCGCATGGCGGCAACCGCACCGGCCGGATCTTCACCGGCGACGAGAGCGGCAACTGGCTCTACGCCGCTCTCCACCGCGCCGGCCTCGCCAACCAGCCGACGTCGACGGCGCGCGACGACGGGCTCGTGCTGCGCGGCGCCTTCGTCACCGCGGTGGCGCGCTGCGCGCCGCCGGCCAACCGCCCGACGGCCGGCGAGATCGCCGCCTGCCGGCGTTGGCTCCTCGGCGAGCTGGCGCTCTTCCCGCGGCTGCGGGTCGCGGTCGTCCTCGGCAAGGTCGCGCACGACGGCCTGCTCGCCGCGCTCAGGGCCCGCGGCGTCGAGGTTCCGCGGCCGGCCCCGCGCTTTGCGCACGGCGCTGAGTATCGCCTGCCGTCGGGTCTCGCGTTGCTCTGCTCGTACCATCCGAGCCAGCAGAACACGTTCACCCGGCGACTCACCCGCCCGATGCTGGACGCCGTCCTCGGCCGGGCCCGCGCGCTCGCGGAGCGGTGAGAGCGGCGCGGCCGACGTAGACCTCGCAGGTCCGCCGGTCGCCGGCGACCACGACCTCGGCCGGGCGGCGTAGGTAGAGCCGTCCCTCGTCCTCGTACGTATCGAGGCGGCGCAGCGAGGCCGCGTCGACGTCCTCGACGAGGAACCCCTCCACGTGCCGGCCGGCGCGCGGGACCACGTAGGGATAGCCGCGAGCGGGGACGACGCGCTCGTAGCCCTCGAGCCGGGCGGGCCGGCGGACGAACCGGCGGCCGGTCAGGACGACGACCAACCCCTCGTCCGTCAGCGTGCCGTAGACGAACAGCGCCGTGCCGGCCATGCCGCGACCTTACGGGGCCGAAAGCAGGCCCCGCAAGGCCGCGGCGCTCACGCGGCCCTCACGCGGCCGTGGGGTGGGGGACGGCCTGCTGCTCGCGCCGAACGCTCACCTCGACGCCGCGCGGTGGGAGGCGGGTGAAGCGCCCGCGCACGCGCGCTAGGTCGGCGTCGCTCGCGCCCGCGGGGACGATCAGCTCCAGGTGGGCTCCGGGGCCAGCCCCGAGAGCGTCCTCGGCGACGGTTTCGGCGCCGTACGGGGTGAGCCAGACGTCGCGCTCGAATCGGCTGCCCGACCCCCGCGGCGACCAGACCCGTGCCACGACGTGGGGCGGGCGATCCTCCTGCGCGACGCGTTCACGGCGGCCGACGAGTGTCGTGGCAATCGCGAGGAGGTCGCCGTAGGTGCGCAGCCCGCCCAGCGCCGCGTCGGGCACGACGATGCCGAGCGCTTCTTCCACGCCGAGAGCCAGCTCGAGGATGTCGAGGGAATCGGCCGCGAGGTCGTCCACCAGCGAGACCTCGGCGGTCAGCTCTTCCGGCGCCACCCCCAGGCGCTCGGCCACCACGGCCCGGACGTGCTGCTCGATCGACTCGTACATGTTGCCGCCCTCGCCCGCGCTGCCGCGCGGGGCACGAGATCGTTGCCTCCAATACGGGGATGAAACGTTCCTCTACCTGGAGCATCGGCGAACCGGAATCCCCCCGAGGGGTGGGAACGCGGGAATCCTGAGGGGAGATGCCGCGTCCACTCGGTCGACTCTTCCGCCCCGACGGGGTAGGGAGGGGGCCGCGCCCTCGTAGCTCAGTGGATAGAGCGGTCGCCTCCTAAGCGACAGGTCGCGCGTTCGATTCGCGCCGGGGGCATCGTACGCTCGAGCTTCATCGTCCACGCGTCAACCCGGCACGCGGCCCCTGACGAACGCCAGCGTGCCGAACGGCGTCATCCAGCGTTCCGTTTCGGCGACGTCGAGGAAACCCGCTTCGGCGATGAGGGCCGGCAAGTCGCCACGGAGGTTGGCGGCAGGCCCCTCGCCACCGTCGAACAAGCGAAAGCCGAACGATGCCACCTGCATCAGGAGGTTGTGCGGCTTTCCCCAATCCGCAACGTGCAGCGCGCCGCCCGGAGCGAGCACGCGACGGGCCTCGGCGAGCGCCGCACGCTTCTGTGCCGTCGTGAGATGATGGAGGACGAGGCTGGTCAGGACCCGGTCGAACACCCCATCGGCGAACGGCAGCGCCGTCGCCGATCCTTCCTCGATCGACACGTCGATGCCGGCGCGCCTGATCTTCGCCCGCGCCAGCGCCAGGATGGTCGGATCGATGTCGATGCCCGTCACGCGCGCGTCGGGGCAGAGCCGCTTCACGAGCAACACGAGCGTGCCCGTGCCACAGCCGAGGTCGAGGACGCGATGGCGTGGTGCGATCCGGGCGTCGGCCACCAGGTGTCGCTTGAAGCGGTCCTCGCCGACGAGCCACCCTACCCAGTCGTAGAGCGGCGTCAGCCAGTCGACACCGAGCGCGGGAACGAATGCTTCGCGGGTCGTCGCCATCGGCCCTCCTATGCGCCGCGCGCCCTCGCCCCGGCGCGAGGCGGCCGGCGGGGCGACGGTAGCCCCTGCCGACGACGCGCAGCAAGTACGGTGTCGCCGCAGAGACGCCGGGCAACGCGGGGTGACGATGGGCTCGCGAGTCCACCGCGACGAGCTTCGTTCCGGCACTGGTGCTGCCGCCCCGGCCTGTGCCATCGTCGCCGCATGCCCGACCGCCGCCTCATCGCGGAGATCACATCGGACTACGCGTTCGTGTTCCGACTCGAGGCCGACGGCTCGGCCGTCGCGGAGTGGGTGAACGAGTCGTTCGCACGCGCCACCGGCTACACCGCCGAGGACATCCGCGCGCTCGGCGGCTGGCTCACCATGGTCCATCCCGACGACGCGCCCCTCGCGCGGGCGCATGCTCGCGCCCTGCTCGAGGGGCACCCGCACGTGAGCGAGCACCGGGTGGTGACCCGTGCCGGCGCGGTGCTCTGGCTGCGGAGCAGCGCGCAACCGGTGTGGGACGCCGCCCACGAGCGCGTCATCCGAATCTACGGCGTCGCCCAGGACGTGACCGAGCGGCGTCGCGGCGACGAGGAGCGCCGCCGCCTGCTGGCGCGCGAGCAGGAGGCCCGCGCGGAGGCCGAGAGCACGCGGGCGCGGTTCGCCTTTCTCGCCGAAGCGAGCGCGTTGCTGGCGGCGTCGCTCGACTACGAGACGACGCTCGCCAGCATCGCGAGCCTGGCGGTGCCGCGGCTCGGCGACTGGTGCATCGTCGACCTCGTCGAGGCCGATGCGACGCTGCGGCGGGTGGCGGTCGCGCAAGCCGACCCGGGCAAACAGGCGCTCGCGCGCGCGCTCGAGGCGGAAGCGCCCGTGGTGCTCGGACCGCCCTCGCGGCAGGCCGAGGTGCTCGAGAGCGGCCGCTCGGCCTTCTTCCCGCACTTGAGCCCGCTCGCGCTCGCCCGCGCCGATGTGGGGCCGTTCCGGCGCCGCTTCCTCGACGTCGTGCGCCCCGTGTCGGCCATGATCGTCCCGCTGCGCGCCCGGGGCCGCACGCTCGGCGCCCTCAGCCTGATCACCGCGGAGTCGGGCCGTCACTACACGCGCGCGGACTTGGCGCTCGCCGAGGACGTGGCCCGGCGCGCGGGGCTCGCGGTCGACAACGCGATGCTCTACCGGGCGGCCCAGGACGCCGACCGGCGCAAGGAGCAGTTCCTCGCGACGCTCGGCCACGAGCTGCGCACTCCGCTCGCGGCGATCGCCGCCGCGGCCTGGGTGCTCGACCGCCTGGGCTCGCCGGCCGACGCCGCGGCGCGCCAGCGCGAGATCATCGCGCGCCAGGTGCGGCACCTCGCCTGCCTGGTCGACGACCTCCTCGACGTCGCGCGGGTCCGCTCCGGCAAGGTGATGCTCGCCCGCCGCCGGCTCGATCTCGCCGGGCTCGTGCGCCGGTGCGTGCAGTTGCTCGCGGCCGGGCGGCCCGCGGGCGGTCCCGCGATCACGCTGGCGCCTGCGCCCGGGATGGTGGTGGTCGACGGGGACGCGGTGCGGCTCGAGCAGGTGGTGTCGAACCTTCTCGACAACGCGGTGAAGTACACGGCACCCGACGGCCGGGTCCGGGTGGCGGTCGAGCGGCGGGGGCGGGAAGCCGTCGTCTCGATCGAGGACACCGGCATCGGGATCGCCCGCGAAGCGCTGGCGACGATCTTCGAGCCGTTCGCGCAGGTGCCCGGCGCGCGCGAGCGCAGCCGCGGCGGCCTCGGCCTCGGGCTCGCGCTGGTGCGCAGCCTCGTCGAGCAGCACGACGGGCGCGTGAGCGCGCACAGCGCGGGCCCGGGATGTGGCAGCGTGTTCACGGTGACGCTGCCCCTGGTCGACGCACCGCCGGCGTCGGCGGAGGAGGTCGCCGCCCCGTCGGCGGCGATCCCGCGGCGCATCCTCCTCGTCGAGGACAACCCCGACGCCCGCCGCGCGATGAAGACGATCCTCGAGCTGTGGGGCCATCACGTCGAGGTGGCCGAGGACGGGGTGCGGGGCGTCGCGCTGGCGGCGGCGACGCGCCCGGAGGTCGGGATCATCGACATCGGCCTGCCCGGCCTCGACGGCTACCAGGTCGCGCGCGCGGTTCGTGCGGCGCCCGGCGGCGAGGGCATCTACCTGGTCGCGCTCACCGGCTACGGGCAGCCCGAGGACGAGCGGCGCGCGCGCGAGGCGGGCTTCGACGCGCATCTGGTCAAGCCTCCCGATCCGGTGCATCTCTCGCATCTCCTGGCGGGCGCCGGCGAACGCGCCGGCGCGGCGAGCTGATTTCCGACCAAAGGGCAGGCCGATCCGTCCCGAGGTCGCACCGCGGTCGACGGCCTCGGCAAGCCTGCACTGAAGTGGCGATGGCGCCTCGCGCGGATCGCGCCGGCGCCGGCTGCGGGGCCGACTTCGCGTGCGGCGACCGGCATGGGCCTTGCGAAGACCGGGAGGCATCGCGAGACCCCGGGCAGGAGGAGGACGGCGGCGCGCGATCCCTCCCGACGCTCCCACTGCTCTCCGTTCCTGCCCGGGGACGTCGCGCCGCTCAGGGCCCGCCGCAGCGCAGCTTCCGGGGATCGAGCGTGCACGCGCCGCCGAGGTCGGCCGCGAAGCACTGCTTGCCGATCACCAGGCGCGAGCTCACGGCGGGCTGCGTGAGGCCGCCGAGCGGCACGCCGCGGCCGAGCACGTCGACGGCGAAGACGCCGCCGTGCTCCGGACGCAGCACCACGGAGGTGAGCCCGCTCGCCGAGCCGCGGCGGTCGGCATACGTGGCCCGGCCCCGCCGCGCGTGCCAGTGGCGGTTGCTCGCCGGATGCGCGAGCGTGCCCGAGAAGACCACGCCGCCGGCGTCGAGGAGCGTGAGCGAGAGCGCGTCGGTCGACGCGGGGGCGATCGCGGCGCTCGGGTGGATCGAGCCATGCAGCGCGAGCGTCGCGCCCTTGCGCCGGATGCGCAGGCTGCGCACCGCGAGCGTCTCGGGCCCGCTGCCTGCCGTGCAGACGCCGGCGCGACACGTCTCGAGGCCGTTGCACGGGTCGTCGTCGGGGCACGGCGTCCCGTCGGGGAGCGCCGGGCCGCCGACGCACGCGAAGTCGTGGCAGGTGCCCGCGGCGTGGCACTGATCGGCGGCGGGGCACGCGCTCCCTTCGGGCGGCGGCGATCCGTGGCGGCAGACGCCCGCGAGGCAGGATTCCGTCCCGTTGCACGCGTTCCCGTCGTCGCAGGGGGTGCCGTCGGGCGCCCCCGTGCAGCCCGCGCCCGGCAGCGCGCAGGGAGCGCGCTGGAAGGGGTTCTCCCAGGCATAGAGCGGCGTCCCCGGATCGACCTGGAAGCCGGAGTACACGCCGTTGGCGAAGCACGAGTCGTCGACGCGCCCCGCAGGTCCGGCGTACGGCGTGAACTCGGTCGCGTACTCGATGCGGAAGAGCACCCCGTGGTTGCGGTTGGTGCTGCTCGGCACCCCGTTGTTCTCGCGGCCGGCGACGTAGAGCACCTGCTGGCCGAGGGGGTTCGGCGCCTGCACGATCGCGGTGAGGTTGGTCGTGGTGAGCGTCTCCGGGCCGTCCTTCGGATTGCCGTCGAGCTCGTAGAGCACCTGGAAGTCGCCGTCGTTGCCCGAGTCGTGGAACTTGAGCGGCGTCACGCCGTTGGGATGCGGCAGGAAGCACGGCGGCGCGAGCGCCACGCGGTAGATGCGCGCGCTGTCGCGCAGGAGGTAGAAGAGGTTGCCGTAGTAGTCGGCCGGGTAGCCGAGACCCGTGTAGGCCGCGAGCCCGGAGACGTTGAGCGACGGGGTCGGGGGGAGCGTGACGATCGGCCGCCGCCAGGCCGGGTGGTTCGCGTACACGTCGCTCGGCTGCTTGCCGGACAGACAGCTCACCCCCGCGGTGCCGAGCACCGAGCCCTCGAGGCACGGCCAGCCGCCGTTCGACCCCGAGTCGACGACGTCGATCTCGGACTGCTGGCTGTTCCCGCGCTCGGCGACGTAGAGCTGGCCGGTGAGCGGATGCACGGCGAAGGCGACGGGGTCGCGGAACCCCGCGGCGAAGATGTCGGCCTGCTTGGCGAGCGGGTTCGCGGGGCCCGGCTGCGCCGGCGAGGCGCCGTCGACCGCGAAGCGCAGCACCTTGCCCGCCTCGTTCGGCGCGCCGTTGTTCTTCACGGTGCGGTCGGGCAGCTCGGCGGGCCCGAGGCAGACGTTCGTGCACAGGTTCGCCTGCTCGGTGCCGCCGACCGCGTCGGTGCCGAGCGGAAGCTGCGCGTTCCAGCTCGGCCCGTCGTCGCCGATGCCGGCGTAGAGGCAGGCGTCGGGGCCGAAGGCGAGGCCGCCGCCGTTGTGCGAGCTCTGCTCATTCGGCGGCTCGAGCGACGTCGCCACGGCGCCGAGGTAGTCCCCGGTGCCGTTCGCGTTCTCCCGGTAGACGCGCACGTGCTCGTTCTGGTTCTCGTCCGTGGTCGTGAGGTAGACGTAAACGAGCTTCGAGGTCGCGAAGTCGGGGGCGAGCGCGATGCCGAGGAGTCCCTCGGCGAGGCTGGTCGCGCGCACGCCGTCGACCGTCGCCCACAGCGTACCCTCGTCGAGCACCGAGCCGTCCGCGGTGGCGTAGGCCTGGTAGACGCGGATCTGCGCCTGCACCGGGCTCGCCGGGGTCCCCGTGCTCTGGTCGGTCGCCTGCACGGCGGCGAAGAGCCGGCCGTCGGGCGCCAGCGCGAGCGCGGAGATGGGATCGAAGGCGTGCGCGACGCCGACCGCGCGGAAGCCGGGCTCGTCGAGCGACGCGCGCCCGGCGGCGGGGACCAAGAGCGCCAGCGCGAGCAGCGCGCGGGCGGCGCCCCCGAGGGCGGATCGTCTGACCGTCCGTGGCACCCCGCGCTCCTCAGGCGATGAAGGCCGTGAACGGGATCACGCCCGACGGGAGATAGTCCTTCGGGTTGGCACCCGCGACCGTGACCAGGCCCGCGATCAGGTTGGTCACGTCGATCACCAGGCCCGAGTCGTCGGGCCGGCCCGTCGTGAAGTTCGTCTTGACGCCGACCTGCGTGTCGTCGGTCTGGCCGTACACGCCGGGCGCCACGTTCTTCCCGATCACCATGACCGACGTCCACGGATGGTGATCCTTGCCCGGGGGCGTGTTGCCGTTGAGCTGCGGGGTGCGGGCGAACTCCGAGAAGTAGATCACCGTGGTCTCGTCGAGCAGGCTCGCGTGCGCGAGGCCGGCCTCCGCCTGGAGCTGGGTGAGGAACGGGTCGAGGAACCCGAAGAGCGAGTTCCAGGGACCGTCCTGCTGCGTGTTGTCGGTGTGCGTGTCGAACCCGCCCACCTGGTTGATCGTGACGCTGGTGGTGAGGCCCTGGCGAAAGGCGTTGGCGATCGAGGTGGCGAGCTGGGTCGGGTTCCCCTGGTTGATGTTCCGCAGCGCGCCGCCGAGCCGGGCGAGCTGGTCGCCGCGCGACTGCGCGTCGTAGAACGCGGCGGTCTTGCCGGCGATCGCGCCGGACTTGAGCGCCGGATCGGCCTGCTGCTCGAGGACGAGGGCCTGCTGGATCGAGGCCTCGCCGATCGCCGAGACGCCGAGCGGGCCGCTGTCGCTCAGCCGATCGTAGGCGAGCGCCTCGGTGAGCTGGCCCCCGACCCGGCCCGAGAGCCCGGCGAACGGCCCGCCCCAGCTCGGGCCGGAGAGGAGGATGTGGGGAAGCGGGAGGCTCGGGCCGTTGGCCGCAGCGGCCATCACCGCGAAGTCGGCGCGCGTCGGGTCGAGATACCCCGTCGCCATGAGCTGGCGGCTCTGGTCGTGCGAGGTCGAGCGCGTGTTGATGCCGTTGACGATCGCGGTTTTGCTCGCCCAGTGCAGGAAGAACGGGTCGACGTTCGGGCGCGTGAGCGGGTTCGAGATGAAGGTGAGCGGCCCGGCGGTGGCGATGGCCGAGACTGGCTGGCCGGGCACGTCGACGTCGATCCCGTCGGTGGTATCCGCGGGGTCGTGCACGTCGAGCACCTGGGTCGTGTCCCAGCCGCCGTCGGCGTAGAAGGTGACGACCAGGTGCGGGTCGCCTGCGTTGGCGCGCGCGGAGCGGTGGAACGGGAAGGGCAGCGCCGCGACCGCCGCGCTCGTGAGGCCGAGCCGCAAGAGCGCCCGGCGCGTCATCTCGATCTTCCACTCGGTGGTGCGTGCCATCGTCGTTCTCCTCGGCCGCCGGCTAGTAGAGCAGGAGCTGGGGGCTGCGCAGCATGGCGGTGAGCAGGCCGCGCCAGGCGCGCTCGCTCTGGGTTCCCGGTACCTGGTTCGAGTTGGTGCCGCTCTGCGAGCGGTCGGCGTAGAGCGCCTTGAAGAGGGCGAACCACACGTCGACCTGCGGCGCGTTCGTGGCGAGGTGCTCGCCCGTGAGGCGCCGGGAGATCTGGGCGATGGCCGCCCGGATCGCCGGTTCGTCGGTGGCCGGAGCCTCGGTCCCGGTGACGCCGTTCAGCAGCTTGCGCTGGCCGTCGGGGAACGCCAGGTCGTTGGTGACCACGTAGTCGGCGGCGAGCGCCGCGACCTTGCGCTGCACCATGGCGACCGACGCGTTCAAGCTGTACGAGCGGGCCGAGACGTTCACGCCGTTGAGGCCGCCGAGGATGATCTTGAAGCCGCCGGTCCCGTTGTCGGGATCGCCCTCGGTGGTGAGCAGCGGCACCGGGTCGGTCCGGTTGGGGTCGCCGTTGGGGTTGTTGTTGTCGTTCTGCGGCGGCCGCGCCCAGAGGAAGCCGGTCAAATCCTGCATCAGGGTCTCGAACCGCTCCGGCGACACCCGCCGTACCCAGTCGGCGTTCGGCGGATCCGGCCGCTTGGTGTACACGTCGGAGAGCATCCAGCGGCGCACGAGCGTGCGGAAATTGTAGCCGTCGGTGGCGGTCCACTCTCCGGCCAGCGTGGCCGCGGTGGCCAGCTCGTCGTTCGACTCGGGGTCGCGCAGGAAGAGGAGCCGGAAGGCGCGGTTGGTCTGGCACTGGGCGAACTTCGGGTTCGCGACCAGGAGCCGGCCCTCGTCGCGGATGTCCATGCCGGGGACGCCGTAGACCGCCGGCGGCCGCTTGTTGCGGGTGCGCCAGGAGTCGGCGAGGCTCGGCGTCCAGAAGTTGGTCGGGTCGCCGATCGGGTTGAAGCTGTCGTCGTCGAAGCCCGCGTCGTCCATCGGGAAGAGGAACGACGCCATCGGGTCGAGGCGGTCGTGGCAGGCCTTGCAGTCGGGCCTGGTGGTGACCGCGTTCAGCACCGCGTTGGCGTCGTTGTTGTCGACGTTGCGCGTCACGTCGACCGGCGTGTCGAGGAAGTTGTAGCAGTGGAACAGGATCGAGAGCCGGTTGGCGCGCCGGCGGTTCTTGTTCGTGTCGTTGGTGATCCACACCTGGTAGAAGGCGCTGGTCGAGAGCACCCCCGCCATCGGCCGCCCGTCGTCGTACTTGGTGGGGACGAAGTCGGGCCCGGTCACCGGATCGTGTGCGTAGGGCATCCGCGGCGTGTTCTCGAACTGCTCGTTCATCACGGTGTAGTCGGCGGTGCCCATCTCGGTGAGCGGGTGGTCGTTCTTGATGATGTAGGCGATCAGCTCGAGCGGCTCGTCGTACAGCGCCTTCGTGCGGTCGAGGGACTCGTCGCGGTAGTCCTCGCGGTCGACGAGCAGCGCGTCGTTGAAGGCTTCCTTCACGCGCGTGATGAACTCGGGGCTCTGGAGGTACTGGTCGACGAGGCCCGCGTAGGCGTTCGGGTCGGCCTCGATCGCGTCGAGGTCGGCGAGCGCCGGGCGCTTGCCGCGGAGATCCATCGAGGCGCGCACGAGCAGCTCCGCGGGCGTCAGCGGGACCATGTTGAGGCTCGCGCCGGCGTTGCACTGCTGGTTGGTCGCGACCAGGTTGACCCACTGGTCGAGGATCTTGAACTCGTCGCTCGAGCGCTGGAGCTGCTGGCCGCCGCCGTGGGGCATCTCGGCGAGCGGCTTCTCGAGGATGCGGGAGCTCTCCGGATCGCTCACGTCGATGAGCCCGGCGATGCTCTGCTGCGTGGCGAGCGGATCGTCCGGGGTCACACGGAAGTTCGTCGCCTGGGCGGCGCCGCCCGCGACGTGGCAGTTGGCGCAGATCGGCTTGAGCACGCGGCCCATCACCTGACCGTCGAAGAAGGAGCTGTCGCAGGTCTGGCGCGGCTGCGCGGGCGGCTCCGCGCCGCGGCGCACGAGCGTGAGCAGCCCCTTGAGGCGCCCACCCGTACCGCGCAGCCGGGCCTGGCCGCGCAGCGCGTCGCCGCGCGCCTTGCCGCCCCACTTGAAGCGCACGCCGCCGGGGCCGACGCCCGTGAGCACGACGGTGCGCCCGCGGACCTTGCCGCGCACGTAGTACACGCCGGAGAGCCCGGCGCTGGCCGTGGTGATCGCGACGGTGCCGCTCAACGTCCCGCCGCGCTGCTCGAGGGCGCCGGCGAGGCTCGCCGCGGCCGTGGAGCGCGGCACGACGAGGCTGCCGTCGTAGGCGCCCGTCAGGTCGGCGGCGCGCGCGCCGCCCGCACCGAGGAGCAGGAGACATGTCGACGTCAGCAGCAGCGGCCGGAGCGCACGGCGCGGTCGGGTCATCGTCGTTCCTCCTGCGGCGGCCGCCAGTTTTGTGCACCCCCGTCACGTGCGAGCCGGCCGGACGCCGCGGCAGGCGGTGTGGCGGCCTGCAGGCGGGCTGCGGGCCGCGTCGCGGGCCGCAGCCCGTGGCGCGTGGAGGCGTGGGGCGTCGTCCGGCCGTCGTTCGGCATCGCCGCCGCGCGGGGGCTGCAAGCCGTGTTCAATCCGGAGCCCACGGCGGACTCCGTGGGGACGGGCGCGGCGCTCACGGCGTCACCTGCGCGCGCCGCGCAGGTGCGGTGGCGACGTAGAGCGCGGTGCCGAACCGCAGCCCGAGCGTGACCGCCGGCCGGGCGCCGACGGCGCCGAGGAGGAGGCCGTGCCCGGTCACGCTGACGCGCGCACCGACGATGCGCAGGCGCAGGCTGCCGCCCGCGACGCTGCCGCTCGCCGTGAGGCGCCGGCCGTGGCCCTGGAGCGGACCGAGCGCGGCGCAGCCGCCGTGACCCGGCCCGGCGGCGACCACCACCTCGGCCTCGGCGCCGGCGGCCGGCGCCGCCGGGAGCCGTCCCGCGAGGGCGAGCCGCGCGCTGCCGTGCGCCGTGCGCAGGCTCGCGCGGCCGAGCGTGAACCGCGTGGCGCCGCAAGCGGGATCGGCCGCGTCGACGAGCCCGTTACCGTCGTTGTCGGCGCAGTCGCTGCAGCTCGTCTCGCCGGGCGGCGTGGCGAGCGTGCAGGCCGCGGTGCAGCGGTCGCCCGCCGCGCCGTTGGCGGGGCCGTCGTCGCACTGCTCGCCGGGATCGAGCACGCCGTCGCCGCACGTCCCCGCGGTGACCAGCGTGAGGCTCCAGGCGTCGAGCGTGCCGGTGTTGCCGGCGACGCGGTCGGCGACCGTGAGCGTCCAGGCGCCGTTCGGATCGTCGCCCATGAACTGCGCGAGCGCGCCGTCGGGGGTGACCGCGGTGAGCGCCGTGCCGCTCGGCGGGAGGGGGCTCACCAGGCTCACCGGCATCCCCGCCTGGTCGTCGAACGTCGTGCCGTCGAACAGGTCGGCCCGCGCCGTCCCCTGGCTCGACAGGCGCTTGACGAGGTCGATGCGCTTGCCGCTCGGTGCGGTGAGATACAGCTCGAGCTCGCTCGGGTTGGGGTGGCGGATCGAGACCGCGACGTCGGCGTCCCAGAGGCGGTTGCCGAGGCCGCCGGCCGCGATCGTCGCGCTGAGCCCGGTGGCGTTGTTGTCGGGGATCTTCCCGCCGGTCCCGGCGAACGTCGCCGGTGCGGAGAGTGAGGCGGGGCCGGCGAGCGCGGTGATCGTGAGCGACCAGCTCACGAGCGTCCCGCTCTGCCCTTGCGTGCCGTCGAGGACCACCAGCGTCCACGGACCCGCGGCGGGCTCGCCGACGAGCTTGGCGAGCGCCTCGTGCGGCTGCACGTGCGCCATCGGGAACGGCGTCCCGACGGCGCCGTAGGGATAGTTGCGCACGCTCGCCGCCGAGGTGACGGGCGGCGGCGCGGCGAGCGGCGGGGCCTGGTCGTCGAAGGTGGTCCCGGCGAGCACGCCGGCGCGGTTGCCGCCCAGCTTCGACATGAGGGTCACCACGGTGAAGCTCGGCGACACGAGGTAGAGCTGGAGCTGGCCCACCGAGGGATGCGTGATGTTCACGGTGACGTCGACGTCGAGCACCGTCCCGGGGAGCGTCGAGGTGGCGCCGACGGTGAGCGCGGTCCCGTCGCCGTTGTCGGGAATGGGCAGGTTCTCGCCCTCCCCGGGGATGGTCGCGGTGACCGTACCCAAGAAGGACGGCGCGCTCGCGCGGGCGGCCGACGCTGCGAGGAGGGCCGCGGCGAAGAGGAGGATCGAGGCGCGGGCGATGCGCACGCCCGGGACAAGCAGGACGCATGCCGCGGGCCAGCCCCGCGTCCGCGCTGGCGGGCAAGCCTGCCGGCGGACAGGGGGGCTCGAGGGCTGGCAAGAACTCGCCGCGCGCGCACGGAATGCCACGGCGTCGCGCCTGCGCCTTGCTTGGGCCGGCGCGCCGGCAGATGCGTGACGCACCGGGACGTTGCCGCTCGGTCGTGCTTCTCGCTATGTAACACCGCCATGCCCGACCTCGTCATCCGCGACGCGCTGCTCTGCGACGGCGGCGGGCGCGAGGCGGTGCGCGGCGACCTTGCCGCCGACGGCGGGCGGATCTCGGCGCTCGGCCGGGTGCGTGGGCGCGGAACGACCGAGGTCGACGCGGGCGGGCTCGCGCTCGCTCCCGGCTTCATCGACGTCCACACGCACTACGACTGCCAGCTCTTCTGGGATCCGAGCGCCAGCCCCTCGGCGTGGCACGGCGTCACCACCGTGGTCATGGGCAACTGCGGCTTCACCATCGCGCCCTGCCGCGCCGCCGACCGCGAGACGCTGCTCCGGCTCCTGCTGTTCGTCGAGGGCATGCCGATCGAGACGCTGCGCGCGGGGGTCCCGTGGGGCTGGGAGGACTTCGCGGGCTATCTCGCGGCGCTCGACCGCCTGCCGCTCGGCGTGAACGTCGCCCCGTTCATCGGGCACTCGGCCGTGCGGCTGCACGTGATGGGCGCGGCCGCGCTCGAGCGCGCGGCGACCGCCGAGGAGCGGGCCGCGATGGCGGCGGCGGTGCGGGCGGGAATGGCGGCGGGCGCGATCGGCTGGTCCACGTCGCGGTCGCCGACGCACTTCTTCGGCGACGATGGCCGGCCGGCGCCGAGCCGGCTCGCCGACGAGGACGAGCTGCTCGCGCTCGCGGCCGCGCTCGGCGACCTCGACCGGGGGATCATCGAGGTCGCCCCGCGCACGACGATCGGCGCGGCCGACGACAAGGCCGAGGAGCAGCGCTTCTTCGCCCGACTTGCGCGGGCGAGCGGCAAGGTGGTCTCCTGGGCGCCGCTGCTCGACAATCCGTTCGCGCCCGGCAGCGCGCAGCGCCTGCTCGCCGAGGCGGCGGCGCTCCAGGCCGGGGGCGCGGCAGTCGTCCCGCAGGTCGGCTGCCGGCCGCTCGAGCTGCGCTTCGACTTCGCGACCGCGACCTTCGGCCTCGACAACAACGCCTTCTGGCGCCCGATCATGGCCGAGCCGCGGGCGGCGCGGAAGCGGCGCTTCGCCGATCCCGCGTTCCGCGACGAGCTGCGGCGGTTCGAGGGCGGCTTCGTCGCCGCGCTCGCGCCCTGCTGGGACCGGCTCTTCGTGCGCCTGCCCGCCACCCCGGGCGGGCGCCGCCTCCAGGACCGCAGCGTCGCCGACATCGCCGGCGAGCGCGGCGTGCCTCCCGTCGATGCGTTCTGCGACCTCGTGCTCGCCGAGGATCTCGAAACGCAGTGGGGGGCGGTGGTGCTCAACGGGGACGAAGACGCCGTGGCGGCGCTACTCCGTGACCCGGCCGGGCTACTGGCGCTCTCCGACGCGGGCGCGCACGTCGACACGCTCTCCGATCAGGGCTTCACCACCCATCTGCTAGGGCACTGGGTGCGCGAGCGAGGCGCGCTCGCGCTCGAGGAAGCCGTCCGGCTTCTCACCGAGGTGCCGGCGCGCCGCTACGGGCTCGCCGGCCGCGGCCGCCTCGCCCCGGGCGCGGCCGCGGACCTCGTGGTCTTCGACCCGGCACGGGTGGGCGCGCGCCCCGCCGAGATGGTGCGCGACCTCCCGTGCGGCCAGCGCCGGCTGATCCAGCGCGCCGATGGGGTGGAGCACGTCTTCGTCAACGGGACGGCCGTCGTCGAGCACGGCGTCCCCACCGGCCGCGGCGCGGGCCGCGTGCTGCGCGGAGGAGTCTGAGGATCGATGCGCACCGACGCCGACGCCAAGGAGCAGATCATCCAGGTCGTGCGCGAGCTGTTCGACATGGGCCAGCTCACGCCGACGGGGGGCAACGTGAGCGCCCGCGGCGCGTCCGACGATCTCATCTGGATCACGCCGAGCCAGATGTACAAGGGCGCGCTGCGCGCCGAGGACCTTCTCTGCATCCGTGAAGACGGCGAGTGCGTCGAAGGCACGAACAAGCCGTCGGTCGAGTACCAGATGCACTGGCAGTCGTACCGCGCGCGACCGGAGGCGACCGCCGCCGTGCACACGCACGCGCCGTACGTGACCGCCTTCGGCATCACCGGCCAGCGCTTTCCGCCGGTCAACACCGACGCGATCTTCCTCGCCGACACGCGCATCGTCCCTTGGTACATGCCGGGCTCGAAGGAGCTCGCCGACGCGGTCGGCGAGGCGCTCAAGGCGAGCCGGGGCGCGATCCTCCAGTGTCACGGGCTCATGGCGGCGGGCAAGACCATGCGCGACGCCGCCACCCGCGCGATGATGCTCGAGGAGACCGCGAAGCTCGTCCTCTACTGCCGGCAGTTCGGCGGGGAGATGACGCTGATCCCGCCGGAGTGGGTGGAGCGTCTGGCCTCGGTCGCGAGCTTCCTCTAAGGTGAGCCCTGGTGGATCCGCAGAAGGCGCGGCCGGCTGCGGGGACCGGGGACGGTCCCGGCGCGGGGGAGACGATCCTCCTCGTCGAGGACAACCAGGATCTCGCCGAGGTTTACGTCGCGCTGTTCGAGTGCCTCGGCTACCGGGTGCTGGCCGCGGCGACGGCCGAGGAGGCGCTCGACGTGGCGGCGGGCGAGGCCGGGCGCGTCGCGCTCGTCGTCACCGATCTCACGCTCCCGGGCATGAGCGGCACCGAGCTGGGCGAGGCGCTGCGCGGGCGCGGCGAGCGCGCGCCCGTGATCGTGCTCTCGGGCTATCCGCCCCCCGACGGGGCGGCGGGCGACGCCGTCACCGCCTGGCTCCAGAAGCCGCTCGAGGTCGAGGAGCTGCTCGCCGCGGTCGCCCGCGCGCTCCACCCGCCGTCGGTGGGCTGACGCCGATCAGTACGCGCCGCCGAGCTTGCGGTGGTCCCAGCTCGACACGCGCTCGGGGCGCACGCGGATCACGACCCGCTTGCGCGCCTGGGCGGCGAGCGCGGCGCGCAGCGCCGCCCCGGGCTCGCCGGGCATGCCGTAGCGGGCGTGCACCCGCTCGAGCACGTCGAGCACGTGCTCGATGTCGCCGTCGAGCTCGGCGCGGCCGCGGATCAGGAGCCCCTTCAGCTCGTCGTAGGTCCGGCCCGCCTCGAGCAGGAGCGCGCAGCGCGGGTCGCGGCGGAGGTTCACCGCCTTCTGCGACTTGGCGAAGGTCGTCATGACCACGGCCCCGTCGGGCTCGACCGCGTACCACATCGCCACCGGATGCGGATAGCCGCGGCGGTCGAGGCTCGTGAGGACGATCGTCCGGCCGGCGGCGAGGAACTCCCGCTGCTCGTCCGGGGTGAGCGCGATCTGCCGGCGGCGGTTCATCGCCGACCGCTCTCTAGTACGCGCGCCGCCGGCCGGCAAGGCTTGAGATTTTCCTTGACGGACCGCTGCCGGGGCGCTAGCACTCCGGGCCGGGAGGGCACATGGCAAGAAAACTGATGCTGGCCACGGTCATGCTCGGGCTCGCGCTCGCGGGTGGGCGCGCCGGTGCGGCCCCCGGCGACCCGTTCGGCGGCGACGACACGGGGTTCATCCCGCCCGACGCGACGACCCAGAAGTGCGAGTCGAAGGTGGGCAAGACGCTCGCGACCTTCGTCAAGTGCGTGGAGAAGTGCCACGTTTCGCGCGCGAAGCTCAAGCTGGCGGTCACCCCGGTCGATGCGGAGGACGGCTGCGAGGCCGTGTGCGAAGGGAAGTACGACATCAGCGTGGGCAAGCTGAGCGCCGTGGCGGGCTGCCCGCCCGCGTGCATGAGCCCGGTGTCGATCCGCAGCATCTGGGAGGGCCTCCTCGACGGGAACAACAACCAGATCTACTGCGATGCCGGCACCGCGTTCGGCGGCGAGGACACGGGCTTCATCCCGTCGGCCCCGGCCTTCTTGCTCTGCGAGACCAAGCTGGGCGGGCTCGCGGCGAAGCTGGTCGGCTGCTACATGAAGTGTCACGCGAGCCGCTCGACGGAGAAGCTGGACCCGACCGGGGAGGACGGCTGCGAGACCAGCTGTACCACCGCGTTTTCCACCAAGGCGAGCGCGCTCACCGGCTGCCCGCCGTGCCTGAACACCGCCACGCTGGCGACGACGCTCCTCACGAGCACGAACAACGACAACGGCCTCGTCTACTGCGCGAACTGACGCGTTCGGTCGCGGTCGATCCGAGGCGGCCTCTGCGGGGGCCGCCTCTTTTTTTCTCCCGGCGCACCCGATATGCGGGGCCGGTGGTCCGCCAGCTCTACAAGGGGCGCATCGTCGACCTCCGCCTGGAGACCGTCACCCTCCCCAACGGCACGACGGCTCCGCTCGAGATCGTCCGCCACGTGGGCGCGGCCGCCGTGGCGGCGGTCGACGGCGAGGGGCGGGTCGTCCTCATCCGGCAGTACCGGCACGCCGCCGGCGGGTTCATCTGGGAGCTGCCCGCGGGCGTGCTCGCCTCGCCCGACGAGCCGCCGGCTGCGTGCGCAGGGCGCGAGCTCGAGGAGGAGGTCGGCCTCACGGCGGGCGAGCTGCGGCCGCTCGGCACCATCCTCACCACTCCCGGCTTCACCGACGAGCGCATCCACCTCTTTCTGGCGCGGGACCTCCGCGCCGGCCGGCGGGCACACGAGGTGGACGAGGTGATCGCGGAGGTCCGGCGCGTTCCGCTGCCGGACGCGCTCGTCATGGTGCGCCGCGGCGAGATCGTGGACGGCAAGACGATCGCCGGCCTCCACCTCGCCGCCGCCGCGCTCGGGGTGGCGTCGTGAAGGTCGGGCTCGCGGGTTTCCCCGGCGCGGGCAAGACGACCGTCTTCAGCGCGCTCACCGGCATCGGCGCGAGCCCGGGCGATCGGCGCCCGCAGATCGGCACGATCAAGGTCCCCGATCCGCGCGTCGATCGTCTGGCCGCGATCTACCACCCGCGCAAGACGACCTACGCCGAGGTCACGTTCGTCGACTTTCCGCCGGCGCGCGACCCGCAGCGGCGCGCCGTGCTCGACGCCGAGGCGGTGGCGGCGCTGCGCGACGCCGACGCGTTGGTCGAGGTGGTGCGCGGCTTCCCGGACCTGGCGGGCGCGCCCGCGCGGCCGCTCGAAGATCTCGACGCCTTCGACGCCGAGCTGGCGCTCGCCGACCTGGCGCAGGTCGAGAAGCGGCTCGAGCGCATGCGCAAGGAGAAAGGGCACGAGCGCGAGCAGGCGCTTTTCGAGCGGCTGCGCGTGGCGCTCGAGGCGGGGCGCGCGCTGCGCACGCTCGGGCTCGCCTCCGAGGAGCAGGCGGCGCTCGCGGGCTTCGCGTTCCTCTCGCTGCGCCCGCTGCTGGTCGTGCTCAACGTCGGCGAGGACGCGGCCGCGGCGCCGCTGCCCGAGGCGATGGCGGCGCGGGCCGCGGCCGTGGGCGCGCAGGCGCTCGCGCTCTCGGCGAAGGTCGAGGCCGAGGTCGCCCAGCTCGATCCCGCCGACCGGCCCGCCTTCTTGGCCGATCTCGGGCTCGCCGAGAGCGCGCGCGACCGCTTCGTGCGCGCGAGCTACGCGCTCCTCGACCTGATCTCGTTCCTCACCGCCGGGGAGGACGAGTGCCGGGCCTGGCCGATCCGCCGCGGCACCGTCGCGCGCAGGGCCGCCGGTCGCGTCCACAGCGACATCGAGCGCGGCTTCATCCGCGCCGAGGTGATGGCGTACGAGGATTTCGTGCGCCTCGGCAGCGAGGCCCGGTGCCGCGAGGCGGGCAAGCTGCGGCTCGAGGGCAAGGACTACGTGATCCAGGACGGCGACATCGTCCACTTCCGCTTCGCCGTCTGACGGGGGAAAGGACGCAGCGCATGAAGTTCGGCCTCATGTATGCCAATGCCGGCCCGTTCGCGTTCCCCGAGCTCCTGACCCATCTCGCGAAGACCGCCGAGCGGGTTGGTATCGAGTCCCTATGGACCGTCGAGCACGTCGTGATCCCGGTCGGGTACGAGTCGACCTACCCCTACGATCCGTCCGGCCGGATCCCGGCCCCCGAGCAGATGCCGATACCGGACCCGTTGCTGGCGCTCTCGTACGCGGCGGCGGTGACGACGACCGTGAAGCTCGCGACGGGCATCCTGATCCTCCCCCAGCGCCACCCGCTGTACGTGGCGAAGGAGGTCGCGACCCTCGATGTGCTGTCGCACGGGCGGGCCATTCTCGGGATCGGCGTCGGGTGGCTGGAGGAGGAGTTTCGGGCGCTCGGGATCCCGTTCGCGGAGCGCGCTGCCCGCACGGCCGAGGCGGTGCGCGCTCTGCGCTCCCTGTGGAAGGACGAGCCGGAGCCGTTCCACGGCCGCTACTATCGCTGGGAGAAGGTCGAGTCGCATCCGAAGCCGGTGCAGAAGCCCGGGGTGCCGATCGTGGTCGGCGGCCACACGGAGATGGCGGCGCGGCGCGCCGCGCGATACGGCGACGGGTTCTTCCCCGGCGTCGCGGACGAGGCCAAGCTCGCGCGGCTCCTCGGGGTCATGCGCGACGAGTGCGCGAAGCTCGGCCGTGAGCCGGGGTGCATCGAGGTGACGTCCGGCCGCACGGTCCCGGACGTCGACGGGGTGAAGCGGCTCCGCGACCTCGGCGTGTCCCGCTTCATGGTGCCGCCACCTGCCTTCGACCCCGAAGGCCTGACCGAGGGGCTCGAGCGATTGGGCGACCTGATCGTCAAGGTGCGCTGAGACTCGCTTCGCCGGATGACGGCCGCCGTGCTAGGGTCCCGCGCCGTGGCCCACGTCACCTTCAAGCAGATGATGAACGAGGTGGTTGCCTACGGGAGCTGCTGCGAGTGCGGCACCTGCGTGCTCGTCTGCCCGCACAACGTCATCGACTACGTCGACGGCAAGCCCAAGCAGGTTGCCAAGGCGAGCGCGCCCTTCGACTACTGCGGGATGAGCGAGGGCATCGGCTGCGACGTGTGCGCGCAGGTCTGCCCGCGGCTCGGCGTGCGCGAGTTCGATCTGCGCGACCGCGTGTTCCCACCCGAGGACCGGCTCTACGAGGGGCTCTTCGGCCATTACCGCCGCATCGTCGCCGCGCGCTGCACCGACCCCGAGATCCTCGCGCGCTGCCAGGATGGTGGCGTCGTGACCGCGCTCCTCTGCCACGGGTTGCGCGAGGGCCTCTTCGACGGCGCGGTCGTGTCCGCCGCCGACGAGACCAAGCCGGCCGCACCGCGCCCGCGGGTGGTCACTACGGTCGCCGACGCGATCGCCAGCGCCGGCTCGTGGTACACCTACTGCCCGAACGACCTCGCGCTGGCCGACGCCGAGCGCATGGGGCTCCGGCGCGTGTGCTTCGTCGGCGTGCCCTGCCAGATCACCCCCGTGCGCAAGATCCAGCTCGCCGACCCGGCCTTTCTCGACAACGGGCGCAAGAAGCCGAAGCACATCGAGCGGCAGACGAAATTCTTGAAGGGCTTCGGCGCGATCGTCTCGTTCACCGTCGGGCTTCTCTGCACGGAGGTGTTCACCTACGAGGGCCTCATGGTGGAGAAGCTCCAGGAGGAGATGGGGATCCCGCTCGCCGACGTGAAGAAGTTCAACGTGAAGGGCAAGGTGCTCGTCTACAAGCGGGACGGCGCGGTTGTGGAGATGAGCCTGCACAAGGCGCAGGAGTACGCGCGGCCCGAATGCCATCATTGCGGTGACTTCACGGCCGAGCTGGCCGACGTCTCCTGCGGCGGGGTCGCGTGCATGGAATGGACGATCACCGTGCTGCGCACGCGCCGCGGCGAGGAGGTGTTCGACGACCTCGTGCGCCGCGGGTTGGTCGAGACGCGTCCCATGGAGGAGTTCGAGCAGTCGATGAAGGTGCTCCTCCGGCTCACCCGCAAGCAGCGCGACCGGGTGCCGGTGCCGCCCGGACGCACGGCGCGCTACGTCCGCCCCGCGGGCTACCCCGCCGTGCCCGCCGATCCTGCGGCGTAGAGCGGACGCCGGCGCCCCGCCTCGCGGCGATTTTGCCGAGCAGGCGCAAATTTGACGGTGCCGGCGCCGGCCACAGCAAGCTAGCCGCGTCCGCCCGGGCATCCGCCCGGGCACGGGTCTTGCTCCTCGCCCCAGCATCCGGACCGGAGCCCGGGGAGGCGAACGCATGTCGCTCGAGATCATGGAGGAAGCCGCCCGGGAGGTGCTCGAGACGACCGCGGGCCTCTCCGTGCTCTCGGCGCGCCGGCCGCGGGGCCCCGAGGAGCGCTTCGACGGTCTGGTCGCCACCATCTCCCTCGTCGGCACCCGAGGCGGCACGCTGGTCCTCTACTGCCACCGTCCGCTGGCGAGCGGGATGGCCGCGGCGATGCTCGGCCTCGACGGCCGCGAGCCCGACGAGGAGACCGTGCGCGATGCGCTCGGCGAGCTGGTGAACCAGATCGGCGGGACGATCAAGCGCAAGCTCGGCGTGTCGGGGCAGGAGATGGCGCTGTCGGTGCCGGTCGTGGTGGCGGGCGCGCCGCTCTCCCACTGCGTGAAGTCGGAAGTCCGGCCGGTCTGCGTCGAGCTCGAGACCGGACGAGGCCCCCTGTGCGTCTGTCTGTGGACGACGTGACGGGAACGGCGATCGGGGAAAATGCGCATGAAGACGGTTCTCACGGTTGACGACAGCAAGGTCGTCCGCTCGATGGTGGCGCGTCACCTCCAGCCCTACGGATGCCGCGTCCTCGAGGCGGCCAACGGCGAGGAGGGCGTGGCCGCGGCGCGCGAGCACCGGCCCGACCTGATCCTGCTCGACGTGACCATGCCGGTGATGGACGGGCGGGAGGCGCTCGGCGCGCTGCGCGCGGATCCCGCGTGCAAGGCGATCCCGGTGATCATGCTCACCGCGGAGAGCGGGAAGGACCTCGTCCTCGAGATCGCGCGCCTCGGCGTGACCGGCTACATCGTCAAGCCCTTCCAGAAGGAGACGTTCGACAAGGAGGTCTCGAAGGTCCTGGGCCCGCCGGGCGCGGCGGCGATCGCGGCGGCGCCGGCGGCCGACGCGCCGGTCGACGTCAAGACCGTGCTCGTCGTCGACGACAGCGAGAAGGTCCTCGACGCGGCCCGCGCGGCGCTCGAGGCGACGATGACCGTGCTCCTCGCGCACAGCGGCCAGGAGGCCCTCGAGCAGTACGATCGCGGGCGGCCCGGTGTCGTGGTGATCGACCTCGCCATGCCCGAGATGGACGGCTTCGAGACGCTCGAGCGGCTGCGCGGCCGCGGGCGCAGCGCCTACGTCGCGCTCGCGGTGCGCGGCGACGACGGCCTGCACGAGCGCGCGCGCAAGGCGGGCTATCACGCGGTGGTCGCCAAGCCCTTCCGGGCGGGGAACCTGGTCGACAGCGTGCTCGCGGCGGCCAACGCCGTGGCCGCTCCGGAGCAGCTCCTGGGGGCGCTCTTCGGCGAGGACGGGGACTGCCCGGTGATGCGGATGCCCGACCCGCGCTCGAAGGTGCTCGCCCGCGTCGGACCGGCGCTCACCCGCCGGCTGCGCGACCTCGCCGAGCAGGGGACCGACAAGCTGATTCTCGACCTCGGCGCGATCACCGAGGTCACGACCGAGGTGGTGAGCGCGCTCGCCCACCTCATCGCCGCCGCCGGCGGCGTCGGGATCCGCACGGCGATCTGCGCGCCGGACGCCACGGTGATGGAGAAGCTCAAGCAGTTCGCCGAGACCAAGGACACGCTGTACGGGCCGAGCCTCGAGCAGGCGAGGCAGCGGCTCGACTGAGCCGGGGGCGGGGAGTGGGAACATGATCGAGTCGCCGACCACATCGACGATGGACCGCGAGGCCCTGCGGGCGCTCGTCAACGGGACGCTCGCGCAGCTCTCGCGCACCGGCGAGGTGCCCGTGCTGCCGTCGCGCGCCACGGCCGCGCTCGCGCTGGTGCGCGATCCGGACGCGGACATCGAGCGTCTCTGCCGCATCATCCGCACGGACGTGGGGCTGGTCGCCCGCATCCTGCGCGCGGCCAACTCGATCTTCTACGGACGCCGCAGCCCCGCCAAGACGCTCCAGGACGCGGTGCTGACGCTCGGGATGCGAAAGACCTGCGACCTCCTGGTCGCGGCAGCGGCGCGGCAGATGTTCCGCGCGTCGGGGCCGCGGGCGCGCGACCTCTGGAACCACGCGCTGGCCGCCGCGCTCGGCGCGGAGGAGCTGGCGCGGCGCACCCGCAGCGTCGATCCGGCCGCCGCCTTCCTGCCCGGCCTCTTCCACGACGTCGGCCGCATCGCCTTTCTCCTCGCCGATGCGACGTCCTTCGAGGTGATCGCCGGGCTCGCCCTCTCCGAGGAGGAGACGGCCGCGGCGCTCGAGCGCGAGTGGTACGCCTTCGATCACGCCGAGGCGGGGGCGAGCCTCGCCGGCGAATGGGGCCTGGCGCCCGAGTCGTGCGACGCGATCCGCTGGCACCACCGGCCGGACGAGGCGCCGCTCGGGCAGACGCTCGCGCTGCTCGTCTGCGCCGCCGATGAGCTGGCCTACCGCATTGGCTACGGCGGCGGCGCCCGCCCGCCCGCCGTCGGGCTTTCCGCGCTCGGGTTCTCCGAGGAGGACCAGGCCGCGTGCGCGCGGGACCTCGAGAAGTCGTTCGCCGCCCACCGCGAGCTCCTCGGGTGATCCCTCAAGCGACCGGGCGCACCGGCCGATACTCCCGGGAGGACGGGAGGGTTCGCCGACGGCATGAGCGACGCGGGCGACATGGCCGATGTCGTCAGGGAGTTCCTGATCGAGAGCCGGGAGAACCTCGACCAGCTCGACCGCGATCTCGTCGCGCTCGAAAAGAACCCCGATTCGCGCGAGACCCTGGCGAGCGTTTTCCGCACGATCCACACGATCAAGGGAACCTGCGGCTTCCTCGGCTTCGGGCGGCTCGAGGCGCTCACGCACGCGGGCGAGAGCCTGCTCAGCCGGCTGCGCGACGGGAAGCTGCGCCTCGGGCCCGAGATCACGACGGGGCTGCTCGAGATGGTCGACGCCGTGCGAGCCATGCTCGCCGACATCGAGGCGACCGGCGCCGACGGCGAGGCCGACCACGCGGCGCTGATCGAGCGCCTCGTGCGCCTGCGCGCGGACGAGCCGGCGCCGGCCCCGGGGCCGAAGCCGCGCGAAACCGCGCCGCCCGACGGCGCCGAGAGTCGCGCGCAGGCGGCGGCCGACGGGACGATCCGGGTCGACGTCGGGCTCCTCGACCGGTTGATGACCCTGGTCGGCGAGCTGGTGCTCGCCCGCAACCAGTTGCTCCAGTCCGGCGCTGCCCGCCCGGACGCCGCGTTCGCCGCGGCCTCTCAGCGCCTCGATCTGATCACGACCGAGCTGCAGGAGGGCGTGATGAAGACGCGCATGCAGCCGATCCGCGCCGTCTGGGGCCGCCTTCCGCGCGTCGTCCGCGACCTCGCGGTCACCTGCGGCAAGCAGGTGCGCATGGAGATGGAGGGGCGCGACACCGAGCTCGACAAGACGGTCGTGGAGGCGATCAAGGACCCCCTGATCCACCTGGTGCGCAACGCGGTCGACCACGGCATCGAAGCGCCTGCCGCGCGGCTCGCCGCCGGCAAGCCGGCCGAGGGCTGCCTCCGCCTGCGCGCCTTCCACGAGAGCGGGTTGGTGAACCTCGACATCGCGGACGACGGCGCGGGGATCGACACGGCCCGCATTCGCAGCGAGGCGGTGGAGCGGGGCCTCGTCGGCGCCGACGAGGCCGCCCGGCTCGGCGAGCGCGAGCTCCTCGAGCTGATCTTCCTGCCCGGCTTCTCGACCGCGGAGAAGGTAACGCGCATCTCCGGCCGCGGGGTCGGCATGGACGTCGTGCGTAACAACATCGAGAAAATCGGGGGAACGCTCGACGTGCAATCGGAGCCCGGGCGGGGCACCACGTTCCGGATCCGGATCCCGCTCACGCTCGCGATCGTCCCGGCGCTGATCGTCGCCTGCGACGGGGACCGCTACGCGATCCCCCAGGGGAGCGTGCGCGAGCTGGTGCGCCTCGAGAGCGGGACGGGACGCGGCGTCGAGCTGATCCACGGGGCCCCCGTACACCGCCTGCGCGGCGCGCTCCTGCCGCTCGTCCACCTCGGGCGCGAGCTCGGCGTCGCGGCCCCCGCGGCCGCCGATCTGGTCGCCGCGCGGGTGACCGACGTCGTGGTGCTCGAGGCCGCCGGCCGGCGGTTCGGGCTCATCGTGGACGGCGTGCTCGACCCCGAGGAGATCGTGGTGAAGCCGCTCGGCCGACCGCTGCGCGCCGTCCCCGTCTTCGCCGGCGCGACCATCATGGGCGACGGCCGGGTGGCGCTCATCCTCGACGTGCTCGGGCTGGCGCAGCGGGCCCACGTCGTCTCCGAGGTGCGCGAACCGACGCTCGGCGAGGCCGCCGCGGGCGGCGCGGAAGTCGCGGACGAGCGCCGGGATCTCCTCGTCTTCGCGCTCGGCGCCGGCGGCCGCATGGCGATGCCGCTGGCTCTGGTGGCGCGCCTCGAGGAGGTCCCCCGCGCTGCCGTCGAGTGGGTGGGCGGCCGGCCGGTCGTCCAGTACCGGGGCGGCATCCTGCCGCTGGTCCCCCTCGCCGAGGTCTTCGGGGTGCCCGACGCGGCGACCGACGCGGACCCGCTCCAAGTGGTCGTGCATGCCGACGGGGAGCGCCGCGTGGGGCTCGTCGTCGACCGCATCCTCGACGTCGTGCGCGAGCCCGCGCGCCCCGCGGGGGGATGGGCGCGGCCGGGCACCGCCGGCTCGGTGGTGATCCAGCAGCGGGTGACCGAGCTCCTCGACCTGCCGGCGGTCCTGGCGCGGGAGGCGATGGCGTAGCCGTGGCGGCGGTACGGCAGGTCTGCACGTTCTTCCTCGACGGGCTCTGTTTCGGGGTCGACGTGCTGCGGGTGCAGGAGGTGATCGGCTACCGCGAGACGACCCGGGTGCCGCTCGCACCGCCCGTCGTGCGCGGGCTCATCAACCTACGCGGTCAGATCGTGACCGCGATCGACCTGCGCCGGCGGCTCGAGCTGGGCGGCTGGCCCGCGGGCTGCCTGCCGACCAACGTCGTGCTGCGCACGGACGACGGCGCGGTGAGCCTGCTGGTCGACGAGATCGGCAGCGTGGTCGAGGTGGCGGCGGAGTCCTTCGAGCGGCCGCCCGAGACCCTGCGGGGCGTGGCGCGCGAGCTGATCTGCGGCGCCTACAAGCTCGAGGAGCGGCTGCTGCTGCTCCTCGATCCGGACAAGGCCGTGCAGGGGCTCGCCCCGGAGGCCACAGGGAGGAGCGAGCCGTGAGCCGCAGGGCATGGTTTGGAGTCGCGAGCTTGAGGACCAAGCTGCTGGCCGCGTTTCTCCTCCTCGGCCTCGTCCCCCTCTTCGGCGTCGCGCTGCTCGCCTACCGGCGGAGCCGGGCGGAGCTCGCGGAGTCGACCGGGCGCCAGCTCCAGAGCTACGCGCAGGCCACCATCGACAAGATCGACCGCGACCTCTTCGAGCGCCACGAAGACGTCCAGGTCATGGCCTTCAACCCGATGGCGCGGGGTGCCGCCAGCGAAGTCACGGCGGCGGCGAATTTCTACGTGAAAACCTACGCGATCTACGACCTCATGGTGGTGGCCGACCTCGACGGCACCGTGGTCGCGACCAACACCGTGGGGCCGGACGGCCGCAGCATCGACGCGGGCGCCTTCGTCGGGCGCAGCGTGAAGGGCGAGGAGTGGTTCGAGAAGATCGCGGCGGGCGCGGTGCCGCCGGGCGAGACCTATTACGCCGACCCGATCGAGGACCGGTGGGTCGCGCAGGCCACCGGCGGCCGCGGGCTCGCCCTCAACTTCTCGACGCCGGTGGTGGACGAGCATGGAAGACCGGCGCGCGTGTGGTCGAACCGCGCATCGGCGGACCGCATCGTCGGCCGGATCATGGCGGAGCTGCTCCAGGGCCTGCACGGCAAGGGGATGGCCGCCACCGGGGCGCAGGTGATCTCGAAGGCGGGCCTGGTGCTCTGGGATCCCGATCCGCAGGCCATCCTTTCTCTCAATCTCGCCGACGCGGGCCTCGAGGCGGCCCGGCTCACGGTCCACGGCAAGGACGGCTTCACGACCGAAACCGATCCGCGCCGCAAGCTCGAGTACGTCAACGGCCATGCGGCGTCGAAGGTGCCGCTCGAGTTCGGCGGCTACGGCTGGGGCGTGATCGTGGGCGATGCCGCCCAGGAGGCGCTCGCCCCGGCGCGGCGCCTGCGGGACTTCATCCTGCTGATCGGTCTCGGCGTCGGCGTGCTGATCGCCACGCTCGGCCTCGGGATCGCGCGTGGCATCACGCGGCCGCTCGAGCGCACGGTCGAGGTGCTCGACGCCGTGGCAGCGGGCGATCTCACGCAGCAGCTCGAGGTGACCTCGCGCGACGAGCTCGGACAGATGGCGAGCGCCCTCGACGAGGCCGTCGGCTCGATGCGCTCGGCCCTCGTCGGCATCGGCGCCAACGCCTTCTCGCTCGCGGGCTCCGCCGAGGAGCTGACCACCGTGAGCCGGCAGATGGCCGCCAACGCGGAGGAGACCTCGGCGCAGGCGAACGTCGTGTCGGCGGCCGCGGACCAGGTGAGCAAGAACCTCCAGACGGTCGCCTCGGGGACCGAGGAGATGGCCACCAGCATCCGGGAGATCGCGAAGAACGCGACCGAGGCCGCGCGCGTGGCGACCGCCGCGGTGCACGCCGCCGAGGCCACGAACGCGACGGTCGCGAAGCTCGGCGAGAGCAGCGCCGAGATCGGCGAGGTGATCAAGGTCATCACCTCGATCGCGCAGCAGACCAACCTCCTGGCGCTCAACGCCACCATCGAGGCCGCGCGGGCGGGCGAGGCCGGCAAGGGCTTCGCGGTGGTCGCCAACGAGGTGAAGGAGCTCGCCAAGCAGACCGCGCGGGCGACCGAGGACATCAGCCGGCGGATCGAGGCCATCCAGCACGACACGGAGGGCGCCGTGGGGGCGATCGGCGAGATCACGGGCATCATCCACCAGATCAACGACATCTCGAACACGATCGCGAGCGCAGTCGAGGAGCAGAGCGTCACCACGAGCGAGATCACCCGCAACGTCACGGAGGCCGCGAAGGCGAGCGGGGAGATCGCCGAGAGCATCACCGGCGCGGCGCAGGCGGCGCAGAACACGAGCGCCGGCGCCAACGACACGCAGACCGCCGCGGGCGAGCTCGCCCGCATGGCCGCCGATCTGCAGGCGCTCGTCGGACGGTTCCGCTGCGCGGAGGGAAGCCGGGCGGCGCCGGCGTGGCCCCACGAACGGCCGGCGGCCGACCGCGACCGGGACGGCGACGAGGGCCGCGCGGCGGCGAACCTGCGGATGGCCGGCTGATCGGCGGGGTCGCCCCGGAGCCCCGCCGCCGGCGTGACGACCATGCGCAGGATCCGCGTCCTGATCGTCGACGACGCCGTCGTCGCCCGCCGCGTGGTGACCGAGGCGCTGGCGAGCGACGCCGCGATCGAGGTGGTCGGCACCGCGCCCAACGGACGCGTCGCGCTCGCGCGCCTGGCCGAGCTCCATCCCGACCTCGTCATCCTCGACGTCGAGATGCCCGAGCTCGACGGCCTGGCGACGCTCGTCGAGCTGCGCCGGGCGCATCCGCGGCTGCCGGTGGTGATGTTCAGCTCGCTCACCGAGCGCGGTGCGGCCGCGACCCTCGAGGCGCTCGCCCGCGGGGCGACCGACTACGTCACCAAGCCGCCCGCCGCCGGCGGGGTGAGCGCGGCCCTCGCGCGCGTCCGCGAGGAGCTGATCCCCAAGATCCGCGCGCTGTGCGCCGCGGCGGCCGAGCGGCCGGCGGCGCCCGCCGCGCGCCCGGGCCTGCCGCGGCCCGCCGCCGCCGGGGCGGACCGCCGCGTCGAGGTGCTCGCGATCGGCGCGTCGACCGGCGGCCCGAACGCGCTCGCCGCGGTCCTGCCGCAGCTCCCGCCGACGTTCCCGGTGCCGATCGTCGTGGTCCAGCACATGCCGCCGCTGTTCACGCGGCTCCTCGCCGAGCGGCTCGACGCGAAGTCGGCGATGCGCGTGCGCGAGGCCGCACCGGGCGAGCTGCTCGCGGCCGGCTGCGTGGAGGTGGCGCCCGGGGGTTACCACATGGAGGTGGTGCGCGAGCGGGCAGGAGTGCGCATCCGCACCCACGAGGGACCGCCGGAAAATTCGTGCCGCCCGTCGGTCGACGTGCTCCTGCGCTCGGTCGCCGAGGTCTACGGGCGCCACGCGCTCGCCGTCGTCCTCACCGGGATGGGCCGCGACGGGCTGCAGGGCTGCCTGCGCGTCGCCGCGGCCGGGGGACAGATCCTCGTCCAGGACGAGGCGACCAGCGTGGTGTGGGGGATGCCGGGCGCGGTGGCCGGCGCCGGCCTCGCCGACCGCGTGCTGCCGCTCGGGGAGATCGCGCACGAGATCGTGCGCCGGATCCTGGTGAACCGGGGGCCGGCCGACGCGGCCGGGCTTTCGAGGAGGTGACCGTGCGGGCCTTGGTGATCGACGACTCGCAGGCGATCCGGATCCTCATCGCCAACATTCTCAAGCGGATCGGTTTCGAGGTGCTCGAGGCGGCCAACGGCCGCGAGGCGCTCGAGCGGCTCGCGGCCGCCAGCCGCATGGACGTCGCGTTCGTGGACTGGAACATGCCGGAGATGGACGGCCTCGCGTTCGTCCAGGCCGTCCGGGCAGAGCCGCGCTGGGCGGCGGTGCGCCTCATGATGGTCACCACCGAGACCGAGACCGCGCAGGTGGTTCGGGCGCTCGCGGCCGGCGCGGATGAGTACCTCATGAAGCCCTTCACCAAGGACGCGTTGATCGAGAAGCTCGCGCTGCTCGGGATTCCCGCACGGCCCGACGAGCCCGCCGCCTGAGGCGAGCAGCCGAAACGGACGCGCGCGATGGCGCTGGGAGAGCCCGAGTTCGACTACATCCGCTCGCTGGTGCACGAGCGGGCGGCGATCGTCCTCGAGCCGGGGAAGAGCTACCTGGTCGAGTCCCGGCTGATGCCGCTCGCGCGCGCGGAAGGGCTGGCGACCGTCGCCGAGCTGGTCGCGCGCATGCGGGCGCAGCGCGCGGGCCGGCTCCACCGTCTGGTCGTCGAGGCCATGACGACCAACGAGACGAGCTTCTTCCGCGACCTACGCCCGTTCGCGGCGCTGCGCGACGTCGTCCTCCCCGATCTCCTCGCCCGCCGCGCCGCCGAGCGCACCCTCAGCCTGTGGTGCGCCGCTGCGTCGAGCGGCCAGGAGCCGTACAGCGTCGCGATGCTCCTCCGGGAGCATTTCCCCCAGCTCGAGGGATGGACGGTCCGCTTGCTGGCGAGCGACATCTCCGAGGAGATGGTGGCGCGGGCGCGCGAGGGCCGCTATCGGCAGCTCGAGGTGAACCGCGGCCTGCCGGCGGCGCTGCTGGTCAAATACTTCGAGAAGGCGGGCGTGGAGTGGCGGCTGCGCGAGGACGTGCGGCGGATGGTCGAGTTC
>Ga0209060_10000363_pt1 | contig 90744 bp, 85 predicted proteins | sample Coa_R1_8_FD_187155 | JGI IMG/M metagenome (GOLD analysis project Ga0209060, IMG submission 187155) | Surface soil microbial communities from Centralia Pennsylvania, which are recovering from an underground coalmine fire - Coalmine... | ecosystem: Environmental > Terrestrial > Soil >... | reverse complement strand
CGTTGATGCCGGCGGTGACTGCCCCGAGCCGCGCCGCCCCCAGGTAGGCGACGAGATAGAACGGCGTCGAGGGCAGGAGCAGTGCCACGACGTCACCGCGGCCGACGCCGCGCGCCGAAAGCCCGGCCGCGATCCGGTCGGCGAGCGCGTCCCAGTCGGCGTAGGTGAGCCGCTCGCTGCGGTAGCGGAAGGCGTCGGCGTCGGGCTCGGCGCGCGCGGCCGCGCGCAGCAGCGCCGGCAGGGTGCGGGCGGTGGGTGGGGTCACGCGCGGAGCTTGCCGCCGCGCTAGCCCCCGTGGCAAGAGCGCGCGCGTGAAGCGGCGGGCGGCGATCGTCGGCATCGGGCAGACGCCGTTCGCCAAGCAGCTTCCGTGGAGCGAGACGGAGGTCGCGTGCCGGGCGGTCGCCGCCGCCCTCGACGACGCCGGCCTCGGGCGGGACGACGTCGACGGCCTCTCGCTCTACGACATCGAGTCGACCGGCGTCGCCGAGGCGGTCGCGTTGCTCGGCCTCGAGCGCGTGCGCTTCTTCGCGACCCACAGCCACGGCGGCGGCGCCTACTGCGCGGTCGTGCAGAGCGCGGCGGCGGCCATCGCGGCGGGCCACGCCACCACCGTGCTCTGCTTCCGTGCCCGCAACCGCGGCCGGCGCTCGTCCTTCGGCCCCGGCCACGTCCAGGGCGGCCGGCCGTGGGAGAAGATCGAGCCGCGCATCGCGAGCCACTACCAGTGGCAGGTGCCGTTCGGGGTGGTCTCGCCGGCGCAGGAGATGGCGCTGATCGCCCGCCGGCACATGCTCGACCACGGTACCACCGAGGATCACCTGGGCGAGGTCGCGTGCGCCGCTCGCAACCACGCGACCCGCAACCCTGCCGCGCTCATGCGCGCGCCGATGACGCTCGCCGAGCACCACGCCTCGCGCTGGGTCGCCGAGCCGCTGCGGCTCCTCGACTGCTGCCTCGAGACCGACGGAGGCTGCGCGCTCGTGCTCACCACCGCGGAGCGCGCGCGCGATCTCCGCCGGCGTCCCGTGCACGTGCTCGCCAGCGCGCAGGCGACCGGCCCCGCGCACCACCATCCGCCCGACTGGTTCGCGGGCGACCGCCGCTCGTGGGTGGCCGGCGGTGCGGCGCGGCTCTGGGGTCGGGCCGGCGTCGATCCGGGCGACGTCGACGCCGCGATGCTCTACGACCACTTCACACCGATGGTGCTGCTCGCGCTCGAGGACTGGGGCTTCTGCCCGCCGGGGGCGGGCGGGCCGTTCGTCGAGGGCGGCGCGATCCGCTGGCCCGACGGCCGGCTGCCGGTCAACACGCACGGCGGCCAGCTCTCCGAGGCGTTCATCCACGGCTTCAACAACCTGACCGAGGCCGTCCGCCAGCTCCGCGGCGACTCGACCTGCCAGGTGCCCGACGCCGAGGTCGTGTTCGTTGCCGCCGCGGCGAGCGATCCGTCGGGCGCGCTGCTGCTCGCCCGATGACGCTCCCGCCGCTGCCGCTGCCCGGGCCGGACACGGCCGAGTTTTGGGCGGGTTGCCGCCGCCACGAGCTGCGCATCCAGCGCTGCGACGGCTGCGGCACGCCGCGCTTCCCCCCGCGGCCCGCGTGCCCGCGCTGCGCCGGCCTCGCGGCGACGTGGGTCACGTGCAGCGGCCGGGCGGGTGTCTACACCTGGACCGTCGTGCACGAGCCGACGCTCCCCGCCTTCCGTCACCTCGTTCCCTACGCCGTGGGTCTCGTCCAGCTCGAGGAGGGGGTGTTCATGGTGGGGCAGATCCGCGGCGTCGCGCCCGACGCGATTCGCGTCGGGCTCCGCGTGCGGGTCGAGTTCGACGACGTGACTTCCGAGATCGCGCTCCCGCACTGGCGCGCCGGGTGAGCGATCCCGACCGCATCGCGGTGGTCGTGGGAGTCGGGGCGACGCGCTTCGCGGCGCGCAGCGCGGCGAGCGAGCCCGCGCTCGCGATGCGCGCGATCGCCGCGGCGCTCGCCGACGCGGGGCTGCGGCCGGCCGACGTCGACGGGGTCGTGCGCTTCGACCGCGAGGCGGTCTGGGAGTACGACCTCGCCTTCGCGCTCGGCATCGCGCCGCTCGACTTCTACGCCGCGGTGCCGTTCGCCGCGGGCGCGGCGCCGGCGCTGCTGCGGATGGCGGCGCTGGCGATCGGTGAAGGCCTCGCGACGGTCGTGCTCGGCTGGCACGCGCGGAGCCGCCGCGAGGCGCTCGCGCCGCTCGTCGGCGGCGAGCAGTTCCGGGTGCCGTTCGGCCTCGGCGGTGCGGCGGAGGTCGCAGCGCTCCTCTTCCGGCGGCACGCACACCGCTACGGCACGCCGCCCGAGGCGCTCGAGGTCGTCACCACGACGCTGCGCCGCCAGGCCGCGCGCAACCCGCGCGCGCTCTTCCGCCGCAGGCCCCTCGGCCGCGCCGCATATCGCCGAAGCCCGCTCGTCGCCGAGCCGCTGCGGCGTGCCGACGTGGCGGGCGCGGCGGCGGGCGGGTGCGCCTTCGTCGCCACGTCGCTCGCGCGCGCGCGCGATCTCCGCCGGGCACCCGTCGCGGTGCTCGGCACGATGCAGGTCGCGCTGCCGTCGGCCACGCGCCAGCTCGCCGACTTCGTGCGCTTCGACCGTGAGCGGGCGATGGAGCGGGCGGCGCGTGCGCTCTTCCGCGGGGCGGGCCTCGCCCCGGGCGGCGCCGACGTCGCGTTCCTCCACGACGCCGCGAGCCCGCTCGTGCTCTTCGGCCTCGAGGACTTCGGCCTGTGCCCCCGCGGGGAGAGCGGCGCCTTCGTGAGCGGGGGCGGCCTCGCCCGCGGCCGGGTGAACCCGAGCGGCGGACAGCTCGCGGAGGCCCACCTCGACGGGATCAACAACTTGGTGGCGGGGGTGCACCGGGCGCGGCTCGGGGCGACCGTCCTGGTCGCCGGGTCGGCGCTGGAGCCCACCTCGGCCGCGCTGCTGGGGCTTGCGCTTTGACCCGCTTCGGAGCGACGATGCCTGCCATGGCTCCCTCGGCGGCCGGCGGCCCCTGCCCCGAGTGCGGCGTCGACAACGCGGCGGACCACAACTACTGCAAGCGCTGCGGCACCCCGCTGCGCGCCGTCGAGATGGAGCGCGAGCTGGGGACCGGCTTCGCCGAGCGCACCCGCGACCGCTGCCTGCACCTCCTCAAGGCCGACCCGGAGAACGCCGTGGCGCACTACAACCTCGGGCTCGCTTACTACCACCTGGGTCAGGTCGGCAACGCGATCCGCTGCTTCCAGCAGGCGGTGCGGCTCGACGACGCCTTCCCGGGCGCGCACTTCCAGCTCGCCGTCTGCCACTACCGCCGCGGCGCGATGAGCGAGTGCGTGACGGCGGCACGGCGGGCCCTCGAGCTGAATCCGGCGTCCGCGCCCGCGCGCTTCCGCCTGGCGCTGGCGCTGTTCCACCTCGGCCGCCTCGACGAAGCCGCCGAGGCCTTCGAGGCCACGCTGCAGACCGATCCCGAGTCGATCATCGCCTGCTATCATCTGGGCGTGATCCGCGAGCGGCAGAACGACGTGGCCGCGGCGATCCAGTGCTTCGAGCGGGTGGTCGCGGCCAACCCCGACGACGCCTCGGCGCATTACCACCTCGGGCTCTGCTACGAGCGGCAGGGGCTCGACGCGCTGGCCATGACGGCGTTCTCGCGCGCGCTCGAGCTCGACCCCGCGGACACCGCCGCCGCGTCCGCCCTCCAGGAGCTGCAGCGCTGAGGCTCTACTGCCATCCGCTCGATCCGTTCTCGGCGAAGGTGCGGATCGCGCTCTACGAGAAGGGCATCCCCTTCGAGCGGGTCGACGTGTGGACGATGGCCGGCGGCTGGGCCGAGAAGCCGCCCGAGCTGCTGGCGCTGAGCCCCAAGGGCGAGGTGCCGGTGCTGACCGACGGCGAGATGGGTCTCTTCGACTCGACCGTCATCCTCGAGTACCTCGACGAGCGCTACCCCGACCCACCGCTCTATCCCGGCGGCGTCGCCGAGCGCGCGCGCTGCCGGCTGCTCGAGAACTACGGCGACACCGTGCTTCAACCCGACGCGGAGCTGCTCGTGCGGGAGGTGTTCTGGAAGCCCGACCCCGCAACGCGCGACCGCGATGCGATCGCCGCGGGCACCGCCGCGCTCCATCGCGACTACGAGCGGCTCGACCGCGAGCTCGCCGGGCGGGAGTGGCTCTGCGGCGACTTCGGGGTTGCCGACGTCGCCTGCTTCACGCCGCTCAACGTCGCCTGCCATCTGGGCGCGCTGCCCCCCGAGCCGTTGCGCGCCCTGCGGGCGTGGATCACCCGGGTGCGCGAGCGGCCGAGCGTGCGGCGCGAGCTGCGCGACATCGCCGCGGCCCTCAGAGAGATGGCCGGGTGACCGGCTCGACGATCCAGCGGCGCACCCAGGGCAGCAGCGCGTAGGCGGGCAGCGCGAGCACGGCGGTGAGCGCGAAGTACGTCCCGTAGCCGAGCCGGGTGACGCCGAGCCCGGAGAAGGACCCCACCGCCGTGCCCCCGAGGTTGAAGAGGGCGGAGAGGAGCGCGTACTGCGTGGCGGCCTGGCGCTTGTCGCAGATGTTCATGAGGAACGCGAGAAACGCGGCGGTGCCGAGCCCGGCGCAGAAGCTCTCGAGGAGCGACGCGGCGTAGATCGCGTGCCGGCCCGCGCCCGTCCACGCCACCATCGCGTAGCCGAGGTGCGAGGCCGCCTGCACGAGGCCGAGCACCCAGAGCCCGCGGAAGATGCCCCGCCGCGAGGTATACGCGCCGCCCACGAGCGCGCCCGTCACCGACGCGGCGACGCCGAGCGTCGTCGAGACGAGCGCGATCTCGCCGAGCGAGAGGCCGCAGTCGACCCAGAACGGCTTCACCATCGGGCCGAGCGCCCGCTCGCCGAGCTTGTAGAGAAGCACGAAGGCGAAGACCGCGGGCCCGCCGCCGCGCGTGAGCCAGGCGCGGAGCGCGCGTAGCCACTCGGCGGCCGGCTGCGGGCGATGGTGGACGGGCGGCACCCGCCAGGCGAGCAGCGCGAGCGCGACGAGGACCGCCGCGCCGAAGGCGTAGGCCGCGGGCCACCCGGCGCGCGCGGCGAGCGCGACCAGCACGCCCCCCCCCGCGACCAGCGCCGCGCGGTACGCCGAGACGCGCACACCGTTGGCGACGCCTTCCTCGCCCGGGACCAGCAGCTCGATCGTGTACGCGTCGATGGCGACGTCCTGGGTGGCGGCGGCGGTGGCGAAGACGAGCAGCGTGGCCGCCAGCGCCGGCCCCACCCGCTCGGCCGGGAGGCCCGGCAGCACGAGCAGCGCCGCCGCCATCACGGCGAGCGCCGCCGTCATCCAGTGCCGGCGCTGGCCGAGCTGATCGACCAGCGGCGACCACAGCACCTTGGCCGACCACGGCGCGGTGAGCAGGCTCATGAAGCCGAGCGCGCCGAGCGAGACGCCGTGGAGGCGGAAGTAGACCGGGAAGTTGTCGACGACGAGCCCGAACGGCAGCCCCTCGGCGAAGTAGAGCAGCCCCACCCACCAGAGCTTCCGCCGCGTCCCCACCCGCAAACGGGTCTAGCAGCCGCGGGTGGCGGACGCGAGCGAAGGTCATTGACGCGCGCCGCCGGCGTGGGATACGGCGCGCGGAGCGGGGGATGGCGTGAGCCCGCTCACCCACACCTACTCCATTACCGCCCGCGACCCGGACACGGGCGAGATCGGGGTCGCGGTGCAGTCGCACGCGTTCGCCGTCGGCGCGATCGTTCCCTGGGGCGAGGCGGGGGTCGGCGTCGTCGCGACGCAAGCCTTCGCCAACGTCGACCATGGCCCGCGCGGGCTCGCGCTCATGCGGGCGGGCGCGAGCGCGGCCGAGGCGCTCGCAACGCTGCTCGCATCGGCCTCCCGTGTGGACCGCGACGTTCCCGCGCGCGTCGACGAGGGCGACCTGGCGCATGTCGCGCCCCTCGTCGCCCTCGGAGGCGCTGGCGACGTTCCGTGCCGTCTTCGCCGAGGAGCCCGCGTGGGCAGACGTCGTGCCGCGTCTGGCCGCCGTCGGCGTGCTGCCCGACGATCCCACGTTCCTCGACCACGTGCTCGGCCGGCGCTGAGGCGACCCGAGCGGCCCGTTGCACGGAAGCCCGCCCTTGCATGCCTGACGCATGCAGCGCATGCTGACCGCATGTCGAAGATGCTTCAGGTCCGCAATGTTCCCGAGCGACTGCATCGCACGTTGCGCGAGCGAGCGGCTCGCCGCGGCAAGAGCCTTTCTACGTACGTTCTCGACGAGCTCGAACGCCTCGCCCGCCAGCCGCCCCTCGACGAATGGGTGGAGGAGCTGCACCGGCAGCCGCCGGTCCGCCTGCGCTCCAAGGTCGCCGACATCGTCCGGCGGGAGCGCGACGCCCGGTGATCGTCGTCGACGCGTCATGCGTCGTCGAGGTGCTGCTCCGTACGTCGAGTGCCGAGGCCATCGAGTCGCGATGGCGGCGAGAGACCACGCTGCACGCACCGGAGATCATCGATCTGGAGATACTGCAGGTCATGCGTCGGCTCGTCGCCCTGCGCGAGCTTTCGGACGACCGGGCGGCGCTCGCCGTCGACATGCTGGAGCGTCTTGCCCTGCGACGTTGGTCGCACGGGGCGCTGCGGCGCAGAATCTGGGCTTTGCGAAGGAATCTGACGGCGTACGACGCAGCTTACGTGGCGCTCGCCGAACGGATCGGGTGCCCGCTCGTCACGCGTGACAGTCGGCTGGCTCGATCGGCGGGGCACGGCGCGCGCATCGAGCGAGTCTAGCGAGGACCTCGTCAGAAGCGGCGGCCCCCATCCGGGGCGAAGCGTGCGCGCAGCAGGTCCTTGCGCACCTTGCCCGTGGCGTTGCGCGGCAGCTCGTCGACGAGCTCGAGCTGCTCGGGGATCTTCTGCCGCATGACGCCGCGCGCCTCCATGAACGCCCGCACCGCGGCGAGCGTGAGGCCGCCGGTTCCGGGCCGCGGGACGACGCAGGCGCACACGCGCTCGCCGCTCACCGGGTCGGGCACGCCGACCACCGCCACGTCGGCGACCGCGGGGTGCGCCGCGAGCTCGTCCTCGATGCCCTTGGCCGAGAGGTTCTCGCCCTTGCGGATGATGATGTCCTTGCGCCGCCCGGTGATGCGGAGGTAGCCGTCGGCGTCCCGCACCCCGAGGTCGCCGGTGCGGAAGAAGCCGTCGGGCGTGAAGGCCGCGTTGAGCGCGGGGTCGAGGTAGCCGACGCAGAGCTGTGGCCCGAACGCCTCGACCTCGCCCTCGACCCCGGGGCCGACGGGCCGGCCCGCCTCGTCGACCAGGCGGGCGATGGCGCCGGGCACGGGCCGGCCGTCGGTGCCGTCGAGCTTGTCGATCGGGTCGCCGGGTGCGCCGCTCGAGAAGAGCGGGCACTCGGTCATGCCGTACGAGCGGTAGGTGAACGCTCCCAGGCGCGCGCGCGCCGTGCGGATCAACGCCGGCGACACGTCGGCCGCGCCCGAGCCCGAGCTGCGCACGGAGCGCACCTTGGCGGGCGAGAAGTTCGGCGCCTCGAGCATCGCCTGGAGCACGGCGGGTGGGCCGCCGGCCCCGGTCACGCCATGGCGCTCGATGAGGTCCACGGCGAGCGCCGGGTCGAACGTGTCCATGAAGACCGCGCTCGAGCCGGTCATGAGCGGCAGCGTGACGAAGAGCACGACGCCGCCGATGTGCGGGAGCGGGAACTGGAGCAGCCCGCGGTCCGCCGGTCCCGTCCCGTGGAGCTGGCGCTGGCAGTGGACGACGGCGCCGAGCGTCGAGGGCGTGTGCAGCACGCCCTTCGGATCTGCGGTCGTGCCGGAGGTGTAGAAGACCGCGGCCACGTCGTGCGGCCCGAGCGGCGAGGGGCCGAGCGGCGACGACGGGTCGTCTTCGAGCGCCTCGAGCGCCCGCATGCCCGCCCCGGGCTCGGCGCGGAGGGTGAGCACGTGCTCGAGGTCGGGCGCAGCCGCCTGCACCGCGCGGGCGAGCTCGCGGTGATCCGTGCCGCGCACCACGCCCGGGACGACGAGCACGCGTGCGCGCGTCTGCCGGCAGACGAACGTCGTCTCGCGCTCGCGGTAGATCGTGATGATCGGATTCGACACCGCGCCGATCCGGTCGATGGCGACGGCGAGCGCCGCGCCCTCCGTCCAGTTCGGGAGCTGCCAGGAGACGACGTCGCCCGGGCCGACGCCGAGGCGGCGGAGCGCCACCGCCATGCGGTCGGCGCGCGCCTTGAGCTGGGCGAAGGTGACGCTGCGGTCGCCGTCGCGGCGGCCTTCGATGAACACGACGCGGCCGCCGTCGGTCGCCGCGCGCCGGTCGGCGAGCGCCGACAGCGTCGGCTGCGGCCACTCGCGGCGCGCCTCGTGACGCGAGCGCCGAGCGTCAATCGGACAGGTCGGCTGCATCGCCGCCTCCGCCTAGCGCAGCGTCCCCCCGGCCGTCCACCGCGCCGACGATCGCGCGCGCCCCGCGGTCGTAGGTGAGATAGTTCCACGCCCAGTCGACGAGCACGACGAGCCGGTTGCGGAAGCCGATCAGCATGACGACGTGCACGGCGAGCCAGCACCACCACGCGAGCCGCCCGGCGAGCCGCAGCCGGCCGATCACGGCGAGCGCACGGCTGCGGCCGATGGTCGCCATCGTGCCCTTGTCGCGGTACGTGAAAGGGACGAGCGGCTCGCCACGCAGCGCGCGCAGCACGTTCGTGGCGGCGTGCTCGCCCTGCTGGATCGCGACTTGCGCCACTTGCGGCAGGCGCTCGGCGCCGTCGACGAGCGCCACGTCGCCGGCGGCGAAGACGCAGGGGTGCCCCGGCACCTCGAGCGTCGGCGCGACGCGGATCCGCCCGTTGCGGCCGGTGGGAAGGCCGAGGCGGGCCGCGACCGGTGCGGCGCGGACGCCCGCAGCCCAGATCGCGGTGCGGGTGGCGATGCAGCCGCCGTCGGCCAGCTCGACCTCGCCGGGCCCCACGCGCGCGACCGCCGTGCCCAACCGTACCTCGACGCCCAGCGCGCGCAGGTCGGCGACCGCGCGGGTGCGCAGCCCGGGCGGGAAGGGCGCGAGCAGATCGGCCGCGGCCTCGAGGAGCACGATGCGCACCGCCGACGCCCCGAGCGCGCGGTAGTCGCGCGCCACCACGTGACGACGCAGCTCGGCCAGCGCACCCGCGGTCTCGACGCCCGTCGGCCCGCCGCCCACGACGACGAACGTGCACAACGCGGCGCGCCGCTCCGGGTCGTCCGTGACGCTCGCCTGCTCGAGCGCGCACACGACGTGGTTGCGCAGTGCGCGCGCGTCCTCGAGGTCGTAGAGGTTGAGCGCGTGCTCGCGCACGCCGGAGATGCCGAAGTCCTGCGCCGCCGCCCCGGCGGCGACGATCAGCCAGTCCCAGGCGATCGCCTCGCCGCGCGCGGTCGTGAGCGTGCGCGCGGCCGGATCGGCGCCGACGACGTGGGCGAGGCGGAAGTCGACATGCGGCCGGCGGTGGATGATCCGGCGGACCGGATAGGCGATCGACTGCGGCTCGAGGCCGGCGGTCGCCACCTGGTAGAGAAGCGGCAGAAACAGATGATAGTTGTGCCGATCGATCCAGAGGACGTCGGCGCCCGCGCGCGCGAGCCGCCGCACCGCGCGAAGGCCGGCGAACCCCGCGCCCAGCACGACCACCCGCCGCACGGCCATGGCCCGCTCAGACGAGGCCGTGGACCTTCGCGAACGGATCCCAGCCGGCGTCGCGGTGGCGGTCGTACTCGAGGAAGGTCCCGAGCTGGTCGGCGGTGGCGGCGTCGGTGAGCCGGCCGACGACGTGCAGCGCCATGTCGATGCCCGCCGACACCCCCGAGGACGTGACGACGTTGCCGTCGTCGACCCAGCGGGCGACGGGGACCCACTCGACGCGCGGTCCCTGGGAGACGACCCACTGGAAGGCCCACTTGTTGGTGGTGGCACGACGGCCGTCGAGTACGCCCGCGCGGGCGAGCAGCGCGGCGCCCGTGCACACCGACATGGCGATCTCCGCGGCGGCCGCGCGTTGCGCGATCCAATCGAGCAGCCGGCCGTTCTCCACCTCGCGGCGGGTACCGAAGCCGCCGGGGACCAGCAGGAGGTCGAGCCGCGGGCAGCCGTCGAGCGCGTGGTCGGCGACCGCGCGCACGACCTGTCCGCTCGCCACCGGCCCCGCCGCCTCGGCCACCGTGAGCACGTCGAAGTGCGCGCGCATGCGCGCGTTGCCGAAAACCTCGAGCGGCCCGAACACGTCGAGCAGCTCGAACTCGGGGAAGAGAAGCACACCGAGGCTACGCGGGGTCGCCATGCTCGATTCGACGGACCAAATGAGACGTATCGCCCAGCGTCGCGACACCGTCAACTCCTCTCGTCCTGGTGACGATGCTCGACGGCGTGAAGGCGAGGCGCTTCGCCCGGAGATGACGGCGGTCACGCCCGCCGGGGGTCGACAGCGGCAGCGGCACCGTACTATGGCTTCCTCCCCGAAGGGAGGCTCGGCAATGGCCCAGGCAGCGGTGCTCGCCGACGGCGGGCGCAGGATGTTCATCGACGGCGCATGGTGCGAGGCGGCGAACGGCGCCGCCTACCCGGTACCCAACCCGGCGACCGAGGCGATCATCGGAACGGCGCCCGACGCGACCGCCGACGACATGCGGCGCGCGATCGCCGCCGCCCGGCGCGCCTTCGACGAGGGGCCATGGCGGCGGGCGACGCGGGAGGACCGCGCGCGCGCGCTCGAGCGCATCGCCGACGGCATGGAGCGGCGGAAGGAGGAGCTGCGCCGGCAGCTCGTCGCCGAGGCGGGCGCCGCCTACGTCACCCACGAGATCCAGCTCGAGCAGCCGATCCAGCTGCTCCGCCGCTACGCGGAGCTCGCGCGCACCTTCGCCTTCGAGGAGGAGCTGCCGCACCGGGTGAGCCAGGGGCCGATGGGCCCGCAGCTCAACTCGGGCGTCGTCTACCGGCAGCCGGTCGGCGTCTGCGGGCTCATCCCGACCTGGAACTTCCCGCTCTTCGTCGCCGCGCAGAAGCTCGGGCCGGCGCTCGCGACCGGCTGCACGATGGTCTTCAAGCCCTCGCCCTGGGGGCCGCTCATCAACCTCATGCTCGCGGAGATCGTCGCCGAGGCCGACCTGCCGCCGGGCGTCGTCAACTTCGTCACCGGGCAGTCGGCGGCGATCGCCGAGACGCTCGTCGCCGATCCGCGCATCGACAAGGTGAGCTTCACGGGCAGCGTCGCCACCGGCAAGAAGATCATGGAGGCCGCCGCGAAGACGCTCAAGCGCGTGCACCTCGAGCTCGGCGGGAAGTCGGTGGGCATCTATCTCGACGGCGACAACCTCGAGATGAACGCGATGATCGCATCGGGCCCGGCGATGTTCCACGCCGGCCAGGGCTGCGCGATGTCGACGCGCGTGCTGGTGCCGCGCGACGTCCACGACGGGTTCGTCGACAAGATGGTCGGCTTCGTCAGCGGCATGGTGACGGTCGGCGACCCGGCCGACCCGGGGACGATGCTCGGCCCCGTGATCCGCGAGGAGCGGCGGGCCAAGATCGAGGAGTACATCGCCGCGGGCAAGGCCGAGGGGGCGCGGCTCGCCTGCGGCGGGGGCCGGCCGAAGCACCTCGCGCGCGGCTGGTTCCTCGAGCCGACGATCTTCGCCGACGTGCGGAACGACATCCGCATCGCGCGCGAGGAGATCTTCGGCCCGGTCGTCGCGGTGATCCCCTTCGAGGACGAGGACGAGGCGGTGAAGATCGCCAACGACTCGACCTACGGCCTCGGCGGCGCGATCTACTCGCGCGACACGGGGCGTGCGATCGAGCTGGCCAGACGCATCCGCACGGGCGTCGTCTGGATCAACAACGGCATCAACATGATCGACGGGCCGTTCGGCGGCTTCAAGGAGAGCGGCCTCGGCCGCGAGGGCGGGCGCTGGGGTGTCGAGGAGTACACCGAGATCCAGCAGATCACGTGGAGGGCATAGGGCCGTCTAGATCCCCTGCACGGTCGTGCCGCCCATCGAGCGCCGGGTTGCAATAGCCGTCCCGGGTCGGTCGATGGTCAGTGCGTCGGTGGCGCCGAGATGCTCGTCTCGAGAGCCGCCCGCAGCTCGCCGTCCGCGAGCGACCGCGCGGCCTGCTCGACGAGCGCTCGGCCGCTCGCGGCGTGGTGCTCCGCGTCCGAGAGCGCGCCCGCCCGGCGCTTCACCTCCGCCATGCGTTCGTGCGCCGCCCACGCCGCGCGCGGATAGCCGATCGTCTCGGCGATGCGCACGGCCTCGCCGAGCACGGCCTCGGCCTCCGCGCGGTCGTCCATGGCAGCGAGCGCGGCGCCGCGCAGCACGAGCGCGCGTGCCTCCACCTTCGTCACGCGGTGTCGGCGGGCTCCCGCCACCTCCTCCCCGGCGGCCGCGAGCGCTTCCTCCGGCCGTCCGATCGCGAGCGCGAGGCGCCCGGTGACGTCGAGCGCGTGGAGCGAGTAGCGCCAGCGCATCCACGGGTCGCCCGGCTTCGCGAGCGCCTCACGGATCGGGTCGAGGAAGGCGCGCGCTCGGTGGGGGTCGCCGAGCGCGAGCCAGTTGCCGGCGAGGTTGATCTCGGAGTTGGAGACGATCTCGGGATCGCCGATGGCGTGCGCGACCGCGGCTGCCCGCTCGTTGTACTCGCGGGCGCGCGCGGGGCTCCCGATCTCGGCATAGACCCAGCCGAGCGTGTTCAGCAGACGGCTCGTCCAGGCGCGGTCGCCGATGCGTTGGCAAACCTCGCTCGCCTCGGTGAGCCGGGCGAGCGCGCGGCCGTAGTCGCCGAGGCAGCAGTACGCCTTGCCGAGGAACCACTCGGGCCACACGACGAGGTGCGCGAGCCTGAGCCGCCGGCCGGCGGCCACGACCTGTTCGCTCAGCGTGACGGCGCGACGGTAGTCGCCCATCCACTCGGCTGCCATGGCCAGCAGGAAGCGGATCATCGCGACCGCTGCATCGTCGCCCGCCCGCTCGGCGAGGGGGAGGGCGCCCTGGAGCGCGCGGTCCCACCCGGCGATGTCGCCGCCGCAGATCGCCTCCTGCCAGCCGTGAATCGACGAGGTCAGCGCCTCGGCGCCGGGGAGCGCGTGAGCGCGCGCGATGTCGAGCGCCGCTTCGGCCGCCGCTTCCGCGCGCGGGTAGGCGTGTGCCCAGAGCGCGCTCAGCGCGGCATTCGCGAAGTTGCCGGCGCGCCGTCCGGGCTCGGAGCTCCGGTCGGCGGCGCGCTGATAGGATTCCGCCGATGCGGCGAACTCGCTCGCATAGAAGGACGCCGCGCCGAGCCGCTCCTCCAGCCGCGCGCGGCGCTCCTCGGACACGTGCGTGCCGAGGCGGTCCGCGATCGCGAGCGCCTGGCGGCAGTGGGCGATGACCGCGCGGTTCGCGAAGGCGTCGGCAGCCTTGTCGGCGGCGCGCTCGTGGTACTCGAGCCCCCGCTCCCAGTCCTCGGCGCGCTCGAAGTGGTGGGCAAGCGTCTCGTAGAACTCGGCGAGCCGGTCGGCGTACAGCTCCTCGATCGCCAGCCCGATCGTCTCGTGAAGCTGCCGCCGGCGTTCGTCGAGGACGCTCGCGTACGCGACGTCGTGGGTGAGCGCGTGCTTGAACATGAACGCGAGCTCCGGGTGCGCGGCCTTCTCGTAGATCAGCTCCAGTGCGCGCAGCTCCTCGACGTGCGTGCGCACGCTCTCACCCGCCTCCGTGATCCGCTCGAGGAGGCGCAGCGCGAACTCGCGTCCGATCACCGAGGCGACCTGGATCGCCCGCCGGGCGTCGTCCGCGAGCCGGTCGATGCGCGCGATGAGCACGTCGTGGATCGCGTCGGGGACGGTGATCTCGGCAAGGTCGCGCGCGAGCACGACGCGGCCGTTCTCGCGGCGAAGCGAGCCATCCTCCAGGAGCGAGCGCGTCACCTCCTCGACGAAGAAGGGGTTCCCCTCCGCCTTGGCGGCGACGAGCGCGCGCAGCTCGTCGGGGACCTGGGCGGTGCCGAGAAGCGAGCTGGTGATGTCGGCCATCTCGGCGTGCGAGAGCGCGCGGAGCGAGAGACGCACGTGGTACGTGCGGTCGCCGAACGGGTGACGGTAGCCCGGGCGGTACGAGCAGACGAGGAGGATCCGCGTCGCGGGCACGGCGTCGGCGAGGAAGACGAGGTATTCTTCCGAGGCCGGATCGACCCAGTGGAGATCCTCCACGAACACGACGACCGGCTGCCGCGCGCCGGCGGCGAGCGTGATCGCCTTGAGGGCGCGGAACGTCTCGCTCCGCCGGCTCGCCGAGTCGAGCGCGCCGACCGCGTCGTCGCCCGGATCGAGCGAGAGCACGTGACGCACGAACGGCAACGTCCACGCGAGGTCCGGTCCGATGGCGGCGATGCCGCGCTCGATCTTCGCGGCGGCGCTCGCCGGGTCATCCCGATCGTCGATGCCGAGGAAGCGCCGGAGCGCGTCGGTGGCGGCGTGGAACGCGGCGTTCGTGGCGTACGAGGCGCAGCGGCCCTCGATCCAGAGGTGCGGCTCGTCCGAGAGCCGGCTCCGGAACTCGGCGAGGAGCCGCGACTTGCCGATCCCGGCCTCGCCGATCACGAGCACGACCTGGCCCTGTCCGGCGGCTGCGCTCTCGAACGCCTCGTGGAGGAGCTGCAGCTCCCGCTCGCGTCCGACGAAGCGACTCGCCTCGGGAGGCGGCTGCACGGCGCCCGCCCGTTCCCGCCGTCCGACGACGACCGAGGCGTGCACCGTCTCCGCCTCGCCCATGCGGAGATCGCGTGCGCGGAGCTCGCACGTCGCTTCGATCCGCCGCGCGGCCTGCGGGGAGGCGAGGATCTCGCCCGCGCCCGCGTGGCCGAGGAGTCGCTCGGGCAGCGCCACCGTGTCGCCCGCGGCGAGGATCGTGGTGGTGGGGTCGGCGGCCGTCGTGTCGACGCGCACGCTCCCCACGTGGAGCGCCATACGGAGCTCCGGGCGGCGTTCGGGCGGCTCCTCGGTGGCGAGCCGGTGGATCGCGAGCGCCGCGTGTACGGCCCGCTGCGGGAGCTGCTCGAGCGCCCGGGGGATGCCGAAGGCCGCGGTGAGGCGCGACGGCGAGCGCGCGAGGAAGACGCCGCCGAAGCCGGCGATCCGCTCGGCGATCATCCGCTCCCACCGCCGCGCCGCCGTCCACGGCTCGTGTGCGCCGGACGGGAGGACGAGGTCGATCGCCAGCACGGCGACGGGCTTCTGCTCCCAGCTGGGCTCCGCGGGAGGCCGCGACTTCGGCCGTGCCGCCGTCCTGCGGCGCGGCGCCGGTGCGGCCGCCAGCTCCTCGAGCGTCGGGCGCTCGATGCCGTGCCGGCGCATGCGGCCGCGCAGCGCATTGCGCCCGACGCCGAGGAGCCGCGCCGCCCGCACGACGTTGCCGCCCGCGCGCACGAGAGCCTCGCGGATGCGTGCCGCTTCGGGATCCGCGGGAGACGGCGCCGGACCCGGACCGAGCGGCACGCGCAGCCGCTCGAGGGCGCCGCGATCGACCTCGGTCTCGTCGCAGAGCAGCGTGACGCGCTCCATCAGGTGGCTCAGCTCGCGGACGTTCCCCGGCCAGTCCCGGTCGCAGAGCCAGGCCCGCGCGGCCGCCGTCAGCCGCCGCGGCTCGAGCCCGTGCGCCGCCGCATGCCGTCCGAGGAAGTGATCGGCGAGGAGAAGGACGTCGCCGCGGCGGTCGCGGAGCGCGGGCAGCTCGAGGATCACGACCGCGAGGCGGTGGAAGAGGTCCGCGCGAAAGGCGCGCGCCGCGACCAGCTCGCGAAGGTCCTTCTGTGTCGCGGCGACGAGCTTCGCGTCGATCCGGTACGGCTTGACCGCTCCGAGGCGCCGGACGCTCTTCTCCTCGATCACCTTGAGGAGCTTTCCCTGGAGCGCGAGCGGCAACGCGTCGACCTCGTCGAGGAAGAGGCTCCCGCCGGCAGCGGCCTCGAAGAGGCCCGGCTTGGCCTTCCGGGCGTCCGTGAAGGCTCCCGCCTCGAAGCCGAAGAGCTCCGCCTCGAGCATGGTCTCCGGGATGGCGGCGCAGTTGACGTCGATGAAGGGCCCCCGGGCGCGCGCGCCGCTCTCGTGGATCAATCGGGCGACCAGGCCCTTCCCCGTGCCCGTCTCCCCGTGAAGGAGGACGGTCGGGACGCGCGGGCTCCCCGGCCGATCGAAGGACGCGAGGCGCTCCACCTGCGCCCGGAGGGCAGCGATCGCGGGCGCCTCCCCGATGATGTCGCTCGTCACGGCCAGGCTGGCTTCCCGGGCCAGAAGTGGCCCCCCAGGGCCACGCGCTCCAGGCAATAAGCCGGTTCTTCCGTCGAAACAACTGGCACCCGCATTGCCTTGCAGGAAGTCGACCAACTTCCAACCAAAGGGGGTACGTAGTCATGGGCAAGTTGATCGCGTTCGCCTACGGTCTCGTCGCGTACGTCGTCTTCTTCGGGACGTTCCTCTACGCCGCCGGCTTCATCGGGGACGTCATCGTGCCGAAAAGCCTCGACGGGACGCCCGTCGGCCCGCTCGGCACCTCGCTGGTGATCGACCTCGGGCTGCTCGCGCTCTTCGCCGTGCAGCACAGCGTGATGGCACGCCCGGCGTTCAAGCGGGTCTGGACGCAAATCGTGCCCGAGCCGGTCGAGCGAAGCACGTACGTGCTCGCCAGCAGCCTCGCGTTGATCCTGCTCTTTTGGCTGTGGCGGCCGCTCGGTGGCGTGGTCTGGGAGGTCGAGCACCCTGTCGGCCGCGCCCTGCTGTACGGCGGGTTCGCCTTCGGGTTGCTGCTCGTGCTCGTCACCACTTTCCTCATCGACCACTTCGACCTCTTCGGGCTGCGCCAGGTGTGGCTCCACCTGCGCGGACGGCCCTACCGGCCGCTCACCTTCGGGACCCCCGGTCCCTACCGAATCGTCCGGCATCCGCTCTACGTCGGCTGGCTGTTCGCCTTCTGGTCGACGCCGACGATGACCGTGACGCACCTGCTGTTCGCGGCGGTGACCAGCGCGTACATCCTGGTCGCGATCCGGTTCGAGGAGCGGGACTTGGTCGCGGCGCACCCCGAGTACGCGAGCTATCGGACGCGCGTCCCGATGCTCATCCCGGGGTCACGGCGGAACGCTTCGAGCGCCGCGGAGGGGGAGCCACGCGTGGCACGCGCCTAACGAAGCGATCCAGGCGCTCGACGGCATCGGGGCGGGAGTCTATGGAGTGGCGGTCGTGGCCGTGTGCGCGGACATTGCCGGGAGCGCGGGTTGCTCCAGCGTGCTGGGCGTCCCCGAGAGCGCGTCGCCGAACGCTGCATGACCGGCGTGGCCTGGGTGATCTTCCTCCTCACGTACCTCGGCCTCGCCGCGGGGGGGGTGCCGGGGCTGCGCATCGATCGCTCCGGCATCGCGTTGGTCGGCGCCACCGCGATGCTGGTCACGGGAGTCGTGTCGCGCGGGGAGGCGGTGCGCGCGGTCGACTGGGGCACGCTCGCGCTGCTCTTCGGGATGATGGTGGTCGTCGGCCACCTCCGGCTCTCGGGCTTCTTCGAGCGGCTCGCCGACTGGACGCTCGCCCGCGTGCGCCGCCCCCTCGCGCTGCTCGCGGCCACCGTCGCGGTGGCCGGTGTGCTTTCCGCCTTCCTCGTGAACGACGTGGTGTGCCTCGCGCTCACGCCGCTCGTGCTCCACGTCGCCGAGCGCCGGCGGCTCGATCCGGTGCCCTATCTGGTCGGCCTTGCCACCGGCGCCAACGTGGGCTCCACCGCCACCATGACGGGCAACCCCCAGAACATGATCATCGGAAGCCTCTCGCACGTCCCCTATCTGCGGTTTGCCGCACGCCTGGCTCCGGTGGCGGCGCTCGGCCTCGTCCTCGACCTGGCGCTGGTCGCCGCCTTCTACCGCCGCGCGCTCGCCCGCGGCGTGCCCCTCGCCCCCGAGCCGGCGACCCTCCGGCCGCGGCGGCCGTTCCAGCGCCGCACGCTGGCCGTGACGGCGGCGGCGGTGGCGCTCTTCTTCGCCGGCCTGCCGATCGCGCTCGTCGCGCTCGGGGCGGCGGCGGTGCTGCTGCTGATCGGCGCGCGGCCGGCGCTCGTCTATCGCCACGTCGACTGGGGCCTGCTGGTGATGTTCGCTGGGCTCTTCGTCGTGGTCGACGGCTTCGAGCGCCGGGTGGTGGCCCGCTGGGGTCTCGCCTCGTGGGCCCCGCTGCACGCCCATCCCGTGGCGCTGGTGAGCGCCGTGTCGGCGGTGCTGTCGAACGTCGTCAGCAACGTGCCCGCGGTGCTGGTGCTCAAGCCGATCGTCGCCTCGCTCGCGCGCCCGGAAGACGGGTGGCTCGCGCTGGCGATGGCGAGCACGCTCGCGGGAAACCTCACGCTGCTCGGGTCGGTCGCGAACCTGATCGTGATCGAGGGCGCGCGCCGCCGGGGCGTCAGCGTGTCGTTCTGGGAGTACTGCCGGGTGGGCGCGCCGCTCACGCTCCTCACGCTCGCGCTCGGGGTCGCGTGGCTCGCCTGGTGACGGCGGCTCGCTAATCCTGCGCGCGCACCGTGAACGTGCGGCCGTCGTAGCGCAGCTCGACGCGATCGGGGAGGATTCGGGCCACCTCGACGCCGCCGGCCTGCTCGCCCTCGTGCAGCGTGACCAGGCCGCCGTCCTCGATCGCGAGCGACACGGACCGGCGCTCGGGGGCCTTCGAGTACAGCAGGAAGCTCACGTGCACGTGCGGGGTGGGCCCTTCGGTGGCGGCGGGCGGCGGCGCCTCGCGGGCCGCGACGACCGGCGCGGCCGGGGCGACCGGTGGGGCGTCCACCTGCGCCCAGGGGCGCTCGCTCGTGGTCTCGGCGGGTGCCGGCACCGGCGGGACGACCGGAAGGCCGGGCGGCGCGGCCGCGACGGGCCGGGCGGGCTCGGCCGGTGGAGCGGATCGGCGGGGCAGGAACACGGCGGCCGCCACCGCCGCCAACGCGCCGGCGGCGAACGCCCCCGCGACCGCCAGAGCCGTGCGCCGCGTGCGGTGCCGGGGCGGCGGCAGCGCCCCCAGCTCGAGGGTGCGTCGCGGCGCGGCCGCCTCGACCTTCTGCAGCGCGTCGAGAATCGAGCTCACGACGCCCCGCCACTCTCGCCCGCGAGCGCCGGGCGGGGGTAGCCGCCGACCGCGCCGTAGAGCGCGATGCGGGTGAGCGGTCCCACCACGCCGTCGGCCACGAGCAACCGCGAGCGCTGGAAGTCGCGGACGGCGTCCGCCGTCGCCTGCTCGAAGACGCCGCTGTCGGGCCCCGCGTAGGCGCCCGCGCGCCGGAGCAATCCCTGCAGGCGCCGCACCGCGTCGCCCTTCGCGTCCGGGACGAACACGCCCACCGGCCCGAGGCCGTCGAAGTCGCGCCAGAAGACGTAGGCGCGGCCGAACCAGACCCGCTCGAGCTCGCCGACCGAGGCGTGCACGGGCGTGCCGGCCGCCCCGAGGCGCAGCGTGTCCCCGTCGACGCCGAGCAGCGCCATCCAGCGCGGCCCGCCGGACCCCGGCGCTTGGAGCTCGAGGACGGCCGGGAGATCGAGGAGACGCAGCATGCTCAGGTTGCCCGACAGCGGCAGGTCGTCGAGCGTGCGCCGGGCGGCGGCGGCCGCGAAGTCGTCCGCCGACGCGACCGCCTCGTCGGCGGCGAGCGGCGTCGCACGCCACGCGGCGAGCACGTCGCCGAGCGCCGCCCGCGCGCTCGCCGCCGAATCGAGCGCGGCGACGCGCTCGCCGAACGCGGGCGCGACGTCGGCGGGCGGCGGCGCCGGCGCGGGATCGGCTGCGCTCGCCAGCGCCGGGCCCGGAGGTGCGGCCTCCTCCCTCGCATCGGGCGCTCCCAGGAGCGTCGGCGCGAGCTGGCGCGCGGCGAGCGCCAGGGCGCCCAGGCAGACGCCGGCCCCCAGCGCCGTCCAGGCCGCGCGCCGCGCGGCGCTGCGCGGCGCGGGCAGCGGCACCGTCGCGATCTCGCGGTACGCCCGGCGCACGAGGCGGCGCCCGATCGTGCGGCGGTCGGCGGCGAACCCTGCGACCATCGCCCGATGGCAGAGCATGTTCACCAGCCGCGGCACGCCGCCCGAGCGCCGGTGCACCAGCGCGAGCGCGCCGCGCGTGAAGATGCGGCCGGCCTGCCCGTCGCCCGCCACCGCGAGCCGGTGGCGGACGTAGGCCGCCGTCTCGGCGCGTCCGAGGGGTCCGATGTGCCAGCGCAGCGTGATCCGCTGGTTGAGCTGGACCAGCTCGGGGTGGAGCAGCAGCGCGCGGAGCTGCGGCTGGCCGACGAGGACGATGCGCAGCAGCTTCTCGGTCGTGGTTTCGAGGTTCGAAAGCAGCCGGAGCTGCTCGAGGACGTCGATGCCGAGCGCCTGCGCCTCGTCGATCACCACCACGCAGCGGCGTCCCGCCTCGCGCTGCGCCAGGAGGTGCGCGTTGAGGCCGTCGATCAGCTTCTTCGGGCTCGCGCTCGCCGCCGGGAGCCCGAACTCGGCGCTCACGGTCTTGAGCAGCTCGAGCGCCGAGAGCGCGGGATTGAAGACGTAGGCGGCCGCGATCTCCGGTCCGAGCTGGCCGAGGAAGGCGCGCAGCAGCGTCGTCTTGCCGGTCCCGACGTCGCCGGTGAGGCACACGAACCCGCTCTCCTCGAGGCCGAGGCGCAGGTGGGCGAGCGCGTCGGCGTGGCGACGCGAGAGGAAGAGGTAGCGGGGATCCGGCGTCAGCCGGAAGGGGGCGTCGGAGAGCCCGAAGAAACGCTCGTACATCGGCCGCGGTGCCCTCCGGGGCCTACCATCGGCCGCCGGCGCGCGCCAGTGGCGGGGGGCTCACGCCGCGTGGCGGGCGGCGCGGGAGACGGCCGGGAAGGGATCGAGGAGCGGCCCGAGCCCGGCGAGCTCGCCCAGCACGTGGCGATCGGCGGCGCCGCCGGCGAGCCGGCCCGCCGCCGCCAGCGCGGCGTCCAGCTCGCCGAGCAGCGCCTGAAGGCACTTGCGGTTGTAGCCCGCGCGGGCGGCCGTGAAGCGCCGCCCGCCGGCGAGCGGCACCGCGAGCGGGCCCTTCGGCGCCTCCTCGAGCGCGCGCGCGTTGGCGACCGCGAAGCGGAGGTAGGTGCCGGCGATGCGCGCGGCGAGCGGTCCCAGCGCCGTGCCGTCGGGGGGCTCTGTGCCGGGATGCTCCGCCGCTTCGTTCTCGGCGCGCCGCTCGAGGTCGCGGAACCAACGGGCGAGGTGCGTGCGGGCGGGGTCGGCGACGATCGCCGTGCCCGTCGGGTCGCGGCGGATCTGGTTGAGCTGGCCATAGAGAGCGAGGTCGCCGGCGCCGGGCTCGGCGCCGGCGAGAAAGCGGTGCGCGGCGAAGAGCGCGTCGAGGTCCGCGCACAGGCCGCGCAGGTCGTCGAGCAGGAGATCGAGCATGTCGGGCGTGGCGCCCATCGCCGGCAGCGTCGCCGTGATGCCTTTCGGGAAGAGCTGCTTCGCGGTCGCCATGTCGACGCCGAACGCCCCGCAGGTCATGTCGGCCGCGATCACGGCGCTCGCCTGCTCGGCGTCGGCGGGATGCAGCCAGCGCGAGGCGAGCATCGCCCGCACCACCCATTCGTCGGCGTAGTCCTCGACGAGCGCGTCGAAGCCGCGGCGGCCGGGATCGGCGGGCAGGACCGCCGGCTCGGGGTGCGCCGCTTCGAGCGCGCGCACGATGGCGGTCGAGTCATTGAGCGCCCGGTCGTCGGGCGTGATCACGACCGGCACCATCGTGCGCCCGGTGCGCGCGCGCAGCACCCGCTCGCGGTTCTGCATGTTCTCGCGCACCTCGACGACCGGCAGGCGCTTGAGGGCCAGGTACATGCGGATCTTGTCGGAGTAGGGGCTGAGTGACATGACGTAGAGCGTGTAGGGCTGCATCGGGCCCCGAGTAGCACACGCGCCGCGGCGCTGGAACCTCGCGCCCCGCGCCGTTAATGTGGGAGGCGGTGCGGCCGCTGATCGGCATCTCGAGCTACGGGCGCGCGGGGCAGCGCCAGACCTTCTCGGTCCCCTGCGAGTACGTCGACGTCGTGCGCCTGGCCGGCGGCGCGCCGCTGATCCTGCCTCCGGTCGAAGGGGAGCTCGAGGTCCTCGACGCCATCTCGGGGCTCATCCTGCCCGGCGGCGGCGACGTCGACCCGACCCGCTACGGGCACTCGGTGCGCCACGAAGCCAACTACGACGTCTCGGCCGAGCGCGACCAGTTCGAGCTCGCGCTCACGCGCGCCGCGCTCGCGCGCCGCACGCTGCCGGTGCTCTGCATCTGCCGCGGCATGCAGCTCCTGAACGTCGCGCTCGGCGGCGACCTGGTCCAGCACATCCCCGACCACTTCGGCGAGCGGGTGCTGCACCGCCGGCCCGAGCGGCTCCCCGTGACGCATCCGGTGCGGCTCGCCGGGGAGAGCCGGCTGGCGCGCATCCTCGGGGCGACCGAGCTGGTCGTGCGCTCCTTCCACCATCAGGCGGTCGGGCGGCTCGGCACGGGGCTGCGCGCGGTCGCCTGGAGCCCCGACGGTGTCGTCGAGGCGGTCGAGTCCGAGCGGCACCCGTTCCTGCTCGCGGTGCAGTGGCATCCCGAGCTGGATGCGCTCGGCGAGGCGGGGCCGCTGCGGCTCTTCGAGGCGCTCGTCGCGCACAGCCGCGATCACGCGGCGCGCCGCTCGACGGCGGCGTAGGCGCGCGCCCGCTCACCCCCGGTCGAGCCGGGCCACGGCGGTGGCGCGCCGGACGTAAGGGAACGTCGGTGCCGGCCCCCGGCCGCCGAGCACGCGGGCCAGCACCGGCAGCGAGCGGGCGAGCAGCTCGGGATCGAGCAGCGCCCGCTCCGGCCGCTCGAGCATGTGGAACGTGCGCAGCAGCCCGCGGAACACCACGGGGTCGATGCGCGCGGCGGGCAGCACGCCGCGGTCGAAGAACCAGCCGAACGCCTGCTCGGCCGCCCCGGCGATCGCGGCGAGAGGGGCACGCGCCCCGCCCCCTGGTGAGCGTCCGACCGCACGGCGATCGGCGGAGACCGCGGCGTCCCAGTAGGGCCGCAGCTGCGCCTCGCTCTCGCGATCGAGGTAGCAAGCCGCGGCGACGAGGTCATCGCGGTGGCGCGCGATCGCCTCGTCGAGCAGCACCGCCTGCACGAGCGCCATCGGACAGCCGCGACCGTAGACCGGGTTCGAGTGGTAGGCGGCGTCACCGATGGCGACGAAGCCCGGCGCGAGCGGCCCCTCGGCATCGACGAAACGCCGCAGCCGGTTGCTGAGCTCGCCCATCGCGCGCACCGGCCCCTCGGCGCCGCCGATCGGGGTCGAGACGCCGGGCGCGCGCCAGGGAGCGACACCGGGGAACGCGCGCAGGAACCGCTCGAAGCGCCGTGGCTCGGCGAGCCGGCGCAGCGAGGCGTCGTCGGCCGGCGGGCCGACCGTGATCGAGAACGTGCCGGCGTCGCCTGGGAAGATGGCGACCTTCACCCAGCCGAGGTCGCCGGCGACGAGGCCGGCCGCTGCGCCCGGGGCGCGCCCCCGGCGCAGCCGGTAGAAGCGCGTGTAGTAGAGGAGGCCGGTGTCCTGCGTCTGCTCCCGCGGCAGCGGGGCTCCGATCGCCGCAAGCCACGCGGGCGCAGGCGAGCGGCGGCCGAGCGCGTCGACGACGAGGCGCGCGGGCAGCGGCGTCCCGTCGTCGAGGCGGACGCCGGTGACGCGCGGGCGGCGGCCGTTGCCGTTCGCGGCGATGAGCCCGGCGACGGCGGTGCCCTCGCGCACCTCGACGTTCGGCCGCTCGCGCACGCTCTCGCGCAGCGCCCACTCGAAGGTGGCGCGCCGGCAGGCGAGCAGCACGACGTCCTCGTCGTCGGGGCGCGGCACGAGCGGCATCCCGGGCGGCGCCGTCTCGGCCAGCGGGATCTCGCGCACGCCGGCGGCGCGCAGCCGCTCGAGCACGTCGGGCATGTGCGCGAGCAGGATGAGCCGCACGCGGGCGAGGAACGCGTGCGAGTGCCGGAACTGCGGCACGCCGCGGCGTTCCCAGCGCGCGAACGCCTCCTCGGGCGCGGCAACGTCGGCGCGCACGTCGCGCTCGAGCACGAGGACGCGCGGGAAGTGGCGTGCGAGCAGACGCGCGGCGGCGAGGCCGGCGACGCCCCCGCCGAGGATCACGGCGGGCGCGGCGCCGGCGGCGGAGAGCGAGGCCATCGCCGGCGAGCATACGCCACCGGCAACGGCGGTTACACCGGGGCGCCCCGGTGGGGGTCGAGGTAGACCTGCCCCGCGAGCCGCGCGACGCCGAGCCGGCGCGCGTGGCGCCTCGCCACGGCGAGCGGTGCATCGAGCGGCACGCGACCGCGGCGGTAGGCGGTGATCAGCGCAGCGAGCCGGCGGTGCTCGGCGGGCGTGAGCTTGTCCGCGAGGCGGCGGAGCACCCGCGCGAGCGCGCGGGCGTGACCGCGGCGTGTGGCCGGGGTGCGCAGCACCCCCATGAAGGCCGCACCGTAGGCCTCGAGCGCCGCGCGCCGCGGCCGGCGTCCGGCGCGTGCCGCGATCCGGCCGAGACGCGTCCACGCCGCCGGATCGTGCGCGAGCAGCAGGAGCTCGTGCGCCGCATGGAAACGGCCGAGCGCGGCACCCGTCGGGCGGCCCGCGACGAGGTCGAGCCAGCGAGCATGGGCGAGCAGCCGCACGACGAAGCTCTCGCGCCGTGCGGGGTTCCCGAGTCCGCTCTCCTCCTCGAGCGGCAGCAGCGGCAGCCGCTCCGCGAGCGCGCGCGCGAACAGCCCCGTGCCGTCGCGCGTCGGCGCGCCTCCGGGGCCGTAGACGCGCACCCGCGCCATGCCGCAGCTCGGCGAGCCCCGCTTGAGGACCCAACCGGCCAGCCCGCGGCGCGCGAGCGCGCCGACGCGCGCGCGCGCGAAGCGCCGCATCGCCTCGGTGTGGTCGGCCCCGGTCTCGTGCGCGACCAGACGCGGCGCCGCCGGGTGGCCCTGGAGCCGTACCGGCGTGCGCGGGACGCCGAGCCCGACCTCGACCTCGGGGCAGACGGGTATCCACTCGACCCACCTGCCGAGCACGTCGGTGACGAAGCGGTCCCGCCGGTGCGTGCCGTCCCAACGCACGCGCTGCCCGAGCAGGCACGCGCTGACGCCGACCTGCAGCCGCCCGCGCGCCGTGCCGCCGGCCATCGAGCGCCTCGTACCGCCGCGGCGCGCGCCGTTCAAGCGGTGGCGTTCCGGAGGGTGGCAATGCTAAACCGCGGCCGCGATGCCGCTTGGTCGCGCGACGCTCGTCCTGCTCGCGGTCCTCGCTGCGCCGGCGTCGGCGGCCACGGTCGACCGGCGGCTCGACGCCTACGCGCTGCTCGCCACCGAGTCGCTCCGCGCGCGCGCTCTGCGCGTCGAGCGCGGCGACGTCGCGGTCGACGCCGGCGCGCTGCTGGCGTCGGAGCTCGACGCCCCCGGCTCGCAGGTCGTCGCGCGTGCCGTGCGCCTGCGCGGCGCCTCCCGCTGCGCCGCCGTCATCGGCGACGCGGTCGCCGGCACGGGGCCGTCGTGTCCGCTCGCCGCCCGCGCCGCGGGCGCCGTGTTGCCCGACGTCGCCGACGCCTGCGGCTACCCCGCGCCCTTCCCCGCCTGCGACCGCGCGCGGCCGGTGACCGTCGCCGCGGGGGCGCTCCGGGCGCTGGCGCCGGGCGTCTACGGCGCCATCACCGTGCGCGGGGGACGGCGTGCGGGGGTGCTCGCGCTCACCGGCGGGCGCTACGTCTTCTGCGGGCTGCGCGTGCTGCGCGGCGCGCGGGTGCTCGCGCGGGCGCCGGTCGAGGTCGACGTCGCGGGCGAGGCGCTGCTCGATCGGGGAGCGGTCGTGGGCCCCGCCGAGGACGTGGCGCTCGAGGCCGGCGACGTGCGCCTGTTCGCCGGCGGCGCGAGGCTCCGCGTGGCGCCGCGCGCGCAGCTCCGCGCCCGCCTGTGTGCCCCGCACGCGGCGCTCACCGCCGACGGCGCGACGCTGGCCGGCGTCGTGGTCGCCCGCCGGATGCGGCTCGTTCGTGCCCTCGCGACCGCTCCCTACCTCGAGCCCCATGCGGCCTGCGCGCAGCACGATCGCCTGCGCAACGTCTACTTCGGCGATCTGCACGTGCACACGGCGCTCTCCTTCGACGCCTATGCCTTCGACGTCCGCACCCGCACCACGCCCGAGCAGGCGTACCGCTTTGCGCGCGGCGAGCCGGTGGCGCTCCCGCCGCTCGACGCGAACGGGGCGGGCACGCAGATCGTGCGCCTCGCCCGCCCGCTCGACTTCACGGCGGTGACCGACCATTCCGAGTTCCTGGGCGAGGTCGAGACCTGCGTCACGCCCGGCTCGCCGACCTACGCGTCGGCGAGCTGCCAGTCCTACCGGGCCGGCAGCAACGCCGCGGCGACGCAGCTCGGCGTGCGCCTCGCGCTCACTCCACCGAGCCGCGACCCGGCGATCTGCGGCGCCGACGGCCACGTCTGCCTCCAGGCGGCCGGCGCGGTCTGGCAGCGCGTGCAGGAGGCCGCCGAGCAGGCCTACGACCGCAGCGCGGCGTGCGCCTTCACCACCTTCATCGCCTACGAGTACACCGGCACGCAGGCGGTGAGCACGCTGCACCGCAACGTGATCTTCCGCACCGACCGGGTGCCCGCGCCGACGACGTTCTTCGAGCAGCCGACGCCGCAGGGCCTGTGGGCCGAGCTGCGGTCGACGTGCATCGCCGGGCTCGACGGCTGCGACGTGCTCGCCATCCCGCACAACTCGAACGAGAGCAACGGCAAGATGTTCCTCGTCGAGTACCCGGGCGCGAGCGACGTGGACCAGCAGCGGACGGCCGCCGAGCTGCGCGCGGCGATGGAGCCGGTCGTCGAGATCTACCAGCACAAGGGCGACTCGGAATGCATGAACGGGCTCTCGGGCGTCATCGGCGCCCCCGACGAGCTGTGCGACTTCGAGAAGCGCCGGCGCCCGCCCGTCCCCGACTGCGGCGGCGGAACCGGGGCGGGAGGAACGATCACCGCGGGTTGCGTGTCGCGCCTCGACTTCGTGCGCGGGGCGCTGCTCGCCGGGCTTTCGGAGGCCGCGCGGCTCGGCGTGAACCCGTACCGGCTCGGGATCGTCGCCAGCACCGACACGCACAACGGCACGCCCGGGAAGACGGACGAGGCGACGTGGGTCGGCCATCGCGGCACCGACGACGACACGCCCGCGTTCCGCCTCGGCCCCGGGCAGTTCTATCCGGGGGGCATCCTCTTCAGCCCCGGCGGGCTCGCCGGCGTGTGGGCCGAGGAGAACTCGCGTCCGGCGATCTTCGACGCGCTCCGTCGGCGCGAGGTCTTCGGGACGAGCGGGCCGCGGATCGCGGTGCGGTTCTTCGGCGGTTTCGGGCTGTCCGCCGGCCTGTGCAAGGCGCCCGACCTGGTCGCGCGCGCCTACGCGCGCGGCGTGCCGATGGGCGGCGCGCTCCCGCCCCGCGGGCGCGCGGCCGCGCCGACCTTCGTCGTCTCGGCGCTGCGCGACCCCGAGGGCGCGCCGCTCCAGCACGTGCAGATCATCAAGGGCTGGATCGAGAACGGCGCGGCGCACGAGCAGGTCTTCGAGGTGGCCGGCGACGCCGCCAACGGGGCGAGCGTCGACGCGCCGACCTGCACGCCGCGGGGGCCCGGCGCCGATGCGCTCTGCGGTACGTGGACCGATCGCGCCTTCCGCGCCGACCAGCCCGCCTTCTACTATGCCCGCGTGCTCGAGAACCCGACGTGCCGCTGGAGCACGTATCAGTGCAACGCGCTGGCGCCCGCCGACCGGCCGCCGTCGTGCAGCGATCCGAGCGTGCCGAAGACCATCCAGGAGCGCGCGTGGACGTCGCCGATCTGGTACCAGCCGGCAGCGTGGCGATGACGCGCTGGCTGCGAGAGCCGCTGCTCCACTTCGCCGTGCTGGCCGCGGCGCTGCTCGCGGTCGAGCGGCGTCTCGCGCCCGAGGCGCGCCGCATCGTGGTGCCCGCCGAGGTGGTCCGCGGGCTCCGCCAAGACCACCTGCGGCGCACCGGGATGCCCCCCACGCCGGCCGAGGAGGCCGGGCTGGTCGAGCGCTGGGTCGACGACGAGGTGCTGGTGCGGGAGGCGCTCGCACTGGGCCTCGACCGCGGCGACGTGATCGTGCGCCGGCGGCTGGTGCAGAAGATGGAGATCCTCGCCGAAGGGCCGGACGCGCCGGCGCCGAGCGACGCCGTGCTGGCCGAGTACCTCGCGCGCCACGCCGAGCGCTACGCGACGCCTGCGCGCGTGTCGTTGACGCAAGTGTGGGCGGGCCCCGGTGTCGACGCCGCGGCGGCCCGGGCGCTGCGCGCGCGGCTCGCGGCCGGGACGGATCCCGCGGCCGTGGGCGCGCCCTTCGTCGCGGGGCGGAGCTTCGCCCGGCGCAGCGAGCAGGAGCTGGCGGACGTCTTCGGCGCGGATTTCGCGGCGGCGGCGATGGGGCTCCCGGTTGGGGAGTGGGCCGGGCCCGTGCGCTCGAGCTACGGCTTCCACCTCGTGCTGGTGCGGGAGCGGCAGCCCGGGTACCCGCCGGTCCTCGACGAGGTGCGCGCCGCGGTCACCCGCGACTGGCAGGAGGAGGAGCGCGCCGCTCGCGTGCGCGCGGCGCGGGCGGCGCTGCGCGCCCGCTACGCGGTCGCGGTCGAGGACGACGGCGAGAGCGGCCAGGTGGCGGCGCGATGAAGGGCGCCGGCATCGCCATGGCCCTGCTGGCGGCGCCCGCGCTGGTGGCAGCGCACGCGTTCGCGCCCGCGCTCCTCGATCTGCGCGAGCAGGCCCCGGGCGTCTTCGCGGTGCGGCTCGAGGGGCCGCCGGGGCTCGAGCCGCGGCTGCCGGCGCGCTGTACCCACGTTTCCGGGGGTTCCACCGCGCGTGCCTTCTCCGTCGCCTGCGGAGGGGAGGGCCTCCGCGGCGCGGCCCTCACGGTCGACGGCCTCGTCGCCGGGCGGATCGACGCGCTCGTGCGGATCACCTGGCGGGACGGCACGAGCCTCGCGGGCACGGCGCCGCTCGCCGTGCCCGCGGGGCCCGTGGCCGAGGGGGCAGCGGCGCCGGCGGTGGCGCTCGGCTACGTGCGCCTCGGCGTCGAGCACATCTGGAGCGGACCCGATCACCTGCTCTTCGTGCTCGGCCTCCTGCTGCTCGTGCGCGGATGGGCGCCGCTCGTGCGCACGGTGAGCGCATTCACGCTCGCGCACAGCGTGACGCTCGCGCTCGCCGTGCTGAAGGTCGTGGCCGTACCGCCGGCGCCGGTCGAGGCGCTGATCGCGCTCAGCATCGTGCTCGTGGCGGCCGAGCTGGTGCGTTCCGAGGACGCCCCGCCGACGCTCGCGCGGCGCTTCCCCTGGCTCGTCGCCTTCGCCTTCGGCCTGCTGCACGGCCTCGGATTCGCGGGCGCGCTCGTGCAGGCGGGACTCCCGCCCGCGCACGTGCCGCTGGCGCTCGTCGCGTTCAACGGCGGCGTCGAAGTGGGGCAGCTCCTCTTCGTGGCGGTGATGCTCGGCCCGGCGGCTTTCGTGCGGCCGCGGCCGTGGCTCCGGCTCGTGCCGGCGTACGCGATCGGCACGGTCGCGATGGCGTGGACCGTCGAGCGGCTGGCCGCGCTCTGGGCGTAGCGTCGCCTTGCGCATGCCGTTGCGTGCGCCGCACGGTGAGCGCGGCCGGCAGCGGCCCCGCGTGGCACGCCCCGTGCTCCTCCGGAGCCCGGGCGCCGTGGTATGTTGTCGAGTGTGGAAGGGCCACGCCGCCGCGCGACGTACCAGGACCTGTTGGAGATCCCGGATCACCTCGTCGCCGAGATCGCCGACGGGGAGCTCTTCGTCAGCCCGCGGCCAGCGAGCCCGCACGCCCATGCGACCAGCGTGCTCGGCAGCGACGTCATCGGGCAGTTTCACGGCCCGCCGGGCGGGGCGGAGCGGCCGGGGGGCTGGTGGGTTCTCTTCGAGCCCGAGCTGCATCTCGACGACGACGTGCTCGTGCCCGACTTGGCCGCGTGGCGCCGGACCCGGATGCCGGTGCTCCCGAACGTCGCGGCCTTCACGGAGCCCCCGGACTGGGTCTGCGAGGTCGTTTCGCCGACCACCGCCCGCCTCGACCGCGCGCGCAAGACGCGCATCTACGCGCGGGCCCGCGTCGGCCACCTCTGGCTCGTCGATCCGCGTGCCTGCACGCTCGAGGTGTACCGCCTGGAGGCCGGGCGCTGGGTGCTCGTGGACGCCCACGAGGGGAACGGCCCCGTCCGCGCCGAGCCGTTCGAGGTCGTGGAGCTGGTGCTGGGGCGCTGGTGGATCGAGGACGTCGCTAGCGCAGCTCCGCGTGGCGAAAGCACCGTACCAGGTGATCGTTGACCATCCCGGTCGCCTGCATGAGCGCGTAGCAGATCGTCGAGCCGACGAACGCGAAGCCGCGGCGGCGGAGATCGGCGCTGAGCGCGTCGGACTCGGGTGTGCGGGCGGGGACGGCGCGCATCGTTCGGCGCGCGCGCTGGCGCGGGCGGCCGCCCACGAACCGCCAGGCGTAGGCGTCGAAGCTGCCGAACTCGCGCTGCACGGTGAGGAAGCAGCGGGCGTTGCGCACGGCGGCGGCGATCTTGAGGCGGTTGCGGACGATGCCCGGGTCGGCGAGCAGCGCGGCGAGCCGCCGGGCGTCGTAGGCCGCAACCTTGCGCGGGTCGAAGCGGTCGAACGCCCGGCGGTAGGCCGGCCGCTTGGCGAGGATCGTGCTCCAGCTGAGTCCCGCCTGCGCGCCCTCGAGGATCAGGAACTCGAACCACCGCCGGTCGTCGTGCACCGGCACGCCCCACTCGCGGTCGTGGTAGGCGACCTCGAGGGGCGAGCGCGCCCACGGGCACCGCGGTCGCGGGCTCACGCGGCGCCGCCGAGCAGCGAGCGCGCGATCTGCGACACCTGGATCTCGTCGGTGCCGGCGTAGATCTGCAGCACCTTCGCGTCGCGGCAGAGCTGCTCGACCCGGAACTCGGCCATGTAGCCGTTGCCGCCGAAGAGCTGCACCGCCTCGAGCGCGACCTCCATCGCCGCCCGCGCGGCGTAGAGCTTGCAGGCCGACGCCTCGGCGAAGCTCGGCGCCTTGCCTGCCCGAGCCATCTCGATCTGGCGAAACACGATGTTCTGGAGGTTCATGCGCGCGACCTCCATCGTGGCGAGCTTGAGCTGGATCAGTTGAAACTCGCCGATCGGCCTCCCGAACTGCACGCGGGTGCGTGCGTAGTCGAGGCTGAGCGCGAGGCACTCCTCGACGATGCCGAGGGCCATCGCGGCCACACCGGTGCGCTCGATCGAGAAGGTGGCCTTGGCGCCCGCCCGGCCTTGCGCCTGCTCCTCGCTCTCGCCGAGGAGGCGATCGCGACCGACCCGCACGTCCTCGAGGAACAGCTCGCCGGTCGGCGAGGAGTGGAGCCCCATCTTGCGCAGCGGCTTCGACTGCGTGAGGCCGGGCATGCCCCTGTCGAGGACGAAGCTCAGGACCTTCCGGTCACGGGGCGCGGTCATCCCGTCGTCGAGCTTACAGATGAAGACGATCGTGTCGGCGTAGGGGCCGTTGGTGATGAACGTCTTGCTGCCGCTCAGCACGTAGCCGTCGCCGTCGCGGCGCGCGGTCGACTGCATCGCGCCGAAGGCGTCGGAGCCCGAGCCGGGCTCGGTGATCGCCCACGCGCCGATCTTCTCGAGGGTGAGCAGCGGCAGCGCCCAGCGCTCCTTCTGCGCGGCGGTGCCGCGGGAGAGGATCGCGGCCGGCGTGAGGCCGGCGCTCACGCCCATCGCGGTCACCATGCCCGGGCACCAGCGGCACAGCTCGATGATCGGGATGAGCTGCATGGCGACGCCGTCGCCCTCGCCTGCCGCGCCCCGGTGCTCGCCGCGCGGCCGCCCGGCCTTCTCGCGCGCGATCTGGGCGGCGAAGCGCGCGCGCGCGACCTCGTCGAGGCCGAAGGTCTTCACCATCTTGCGCAGGATGTCGTACGGGGGCAGGTCGCCGTGCTCGAGCTGCTCGAGATTGGGCTTGATCTCGGCGTCGATGAACCGCCGGAAGGCGTCGCGGATCATGAGGTGCTGCTCGTCCCACTCGATCATCGGGGTCACTCCTCGGCGGCGGATTGTGCCTCGTGGAGCCGGCCGTTGCCAGGCTGGAGCGCCCCGGGCCGGTGCGCTACCGTGGCGGCATGCGCCTCGACGCCGAGGAGTATCAGCGCCGCGCCGCCGCGTGCCTCGAGCGCGTCGCGCGCTGGCTCGAGGGCTTCGACCCCGACGACGTCGACTACGCCACAGGCGACGGCAAGCTCGAGATCGAGTTCCCCGACGGCGTGCGCTTCGTGCTCAACCGCCAGGGCGCGGCGCGCCAGATGTGGCTCGCGGCCGTCGACCGGGCCTGGCACTACGACTGGGACGCAGGGGGCGCGACGTGGGTCTGCGACCGCGACGGCCACGACCTCTACGCGAACCTGGCCGAGGTCGTCGGTCGCAGGCTCGGCCGGCCGCTGCCGGCGCCGTAGGCCGCTTCAGCGCTCGTCGCCGGCAGGCGGATGCGTCAGGGATGCGGCATGCCCCCGGCCGTCGCGGCCGGGATACCGCTCCAGCCGTGCGACCGCGTCGAGGAGCGCCTGCACGAACGACGGCGCCGCGGCGGGCTGCGTCTCCTCCGGGGCCTGCTCGGCCCTGGGCGGCGGCCGACCGTCGGGCGCCGGCTGCTGAGCCGCCGGCAGAACGATCAGCGCTGCGACGATCAGGAACCGCGCGAGGGATGCTCGCATGGCCCGACCCCCCTTGTAGACCCTTCTACGCCGGGGTCGGCGCCCGGAGAAATCCCGTCAAGATGTGATGCGCGGGCGGATGGCGCGGGCCGCCGGCACGACCGCGCGGCCGAGGAGCGCGACGGTCGCCGGCTCCGCACGGTCGTGCAGGAAGAAGACGACGCCGTCCACGCCGAGGGCGGCCCGCTCCTCGAGCCGGACGAGGATGTCGTCGGGCGTGCCGCAGTAGCCGCCCGCCGCGAAGCCCCAGCCGGCGCCGGGAAAGCGGCGCACGGCGAGCGCACGGGCCGCTTCGATCTGGTCGCGCCGGGCCGCCAGCGCGAGCACCGCGGCCTCCGTCACCCGCAGCGTGCCCGGGTCGCGGCCGATACGGCGGCACTCGGCGAGGAGCGCGGCGCGCTTGCGCGGCAGCTCGGCGAGCGCGTAGGTGGGGCAGTTCCACACGTCGGCATGGCGGGCGGCGAGCGGCAGCGTGCGCCGCTCGCCGGCGCCCCCGACGTGGATCGGCGGGTGCGGGCGTTGCCGGGGGCGCGGGAGGCTCGGCGCGGCGTCGAGGCGGTAGTGGCGGCCCGAGAACGACGGCGCCTCTTCGACGAACAGGCGGCGGATCACCGTGAGCGCCTCGTCGAGCTGCGCGGCGCGGGTGGCCGCGTCGGGCCAGGGGAGGCCGAGGCGCGCGAACTCCGGGGCATAGGAGCCGCTACCGAGACCCAGGTCCAAGCGGCCGCCGCTCGTGTGGTCGAGCGTGACCGCCATCTTGGCGAGCAGCGCCGGGTGACGCAGCCCGGCAGCGAGCACGAGGTGGCCGATGCGCACCCGCTCGGTCGCGGCGGCGAGCGCGGTTGCCGCCGTCCAGGCCTCGAAGGAGGGGATGGCCGGCATGCCCGGGGGGTAGAGGTGGTCCATGAGCCAGAGCGCGTCGATGCCCGCGCGGTCGCACGCCTGCGCGCGGGCGCGCAGCTCCTCCCAGGTAAAGCCCATCTGCGGCAGGTAGACCCCGACGTCCATCGCGCTCACCCGACTGCGTCCGCCGCCGCCTCGCCGCCGCGGACGCAGTCCGGCAGCCCCACCCCGCGGTAGCCCGCGCCGGCGAGCGCGAGCCCGGGCAGCGCCGCCGCCCGCGCCTCGATGGCCGCCACGCGCTCGAGGTGGCCGACCGCGTACTGCGGCATGGCCCGCGGGTAGCGGTGGACGCGCAGCAGCAGGGGCTCGGCGACGATGCCGAGCAGCGTGCGCAGCTCGGCGCGCACGAGGGCGGTGAGCACGTCGTCGGGCAGCCCGGCCACCTCGGGTCGCCGCGCGCCGCCGACGAAGGCGCGCAGCAGCTCGTGACCCTCGGGGGCACGGTGGCGGAACTTGCGGCTCGCGAACGTGCACGCGAGCAGCGGCCGGCCCTCGGCGGCGGGGACGACGAACCCGAAGCCGCGCAGCGCGGGCGCGTCCGCGGCGCGGTAACCGAGCGTCACGGTCGCCGACGACGCGTAGTCGATCCCGGCGAGCGCGCGCGCGAGCGCGTCGTCGAGCGCAGCGAGCAGACGCGCGGCTTGGTGCGCGGGCGTCGCGAGCACGACCCCGTCGGCCGCGATCGCCTCCCCGCCGGCGGCGAGCCGCCAGCGCCCGCCCTCACGCGCGAGGCCCGTAACCGGCGTCCGCAGCCGCACGGCGCCCGCGGGCAGCCGCCGCGCGATCGCGCTCACCAGCGCCCCCATGCCGTCGCGGTGGGTGACGAAGAGGCCGTAGCGCGCGCCGGCGGCCGGCGCCGCGCGCGCCGCGGCGCGCAGGCCGAGGATCACGCTGCGGTGGCGGCGCTCGATCTCGAGGAAGCGGGGCATGGTGGCGGCGAGCGAGAGGCGCTCGGGATCGGCGGTGTAGATGCCGCCGACGAGCGGGTCGGCGACGCGCTCGAGCGCCTCGCGGCCGAGCCGGCGGCGCACGAAGGCGGCGAGGCTCTCGTCGGCCGCCGTGCGGCCCCGGGGCAGCACGAGGTCGAGGGCCATGCGGAGCTTGCCCCGCCAGGAGAACAGCGGCGAGGCGGCGAGCGCGCGCAGGTCGGTCGGTGCGAGGAGCAGGAACCCCTCGGGCAGCGGATGGATGCGCCCGCCGCTGGCAACGTAGGTGCGGCGGTCGCCCTCGCGCGTGCCGACGAGGTCGCCGGTCACGCCGAGCCGCTCGCAGAGCGCGAGGCCCCAGGGCTTCTCGGTGATGAAGGCGTCGGGGCCGCCCTCGACGACGAAGCCGCCGGCGTGCTCGGTGACGATGGTGCCGCCCAAGCGTTCGGCGGCCTCGAGCAGCACGACCTCGCTGCCCCGCTCGACCAGCCGGTGCGCCGCGGCGAGCCCGGCCACGCCGCCGCCCACCACCGCGACGCGCCGGCGGCTCACCCGGCGGCCTCGCGCACGACGTGGGCGAGCATGCGCACGAACGCCGGATGGTCGTTCACGGTCGCGGCTCGCGCGAACGGCAGCCCGAGCGCCGCCGCGGTCGCGCGCGCCACGACGTCGAGGTCGTAGAGGACCTCGACGTGGTCGCAGACGAAGCCGACCGGCACGACGACGACCGGATCGGGTCCCGCCGCGGCGAGCGCGCGCAGCGCGTCGTTCACGTCGGGATCGAGCCAGGGCTCGTGCGGGCTGCCGCTGCGGCTCTGGTAGGCCACCTGCCAGCGGTCGGCGCCGACGGCCGCCGCCACCGCCGCGGCCGAGGCCGTGACCTCGGCGACGTACGGTGACGCCGCCGCCATCGCCACCGGCACGCTGTGGGCGGTGAAGACCAGGCGGGCCCCGCGTGGCACGGTCGCGCACGCGGCGCGCACGGCGTCGCCCACCGCCTCCACGAAGAGCGGATGCGTGTGCCAGGGGCGGACGTAGAGAACTTCGGGCGCCGCGGGCCCGAGCGCCGCCCGCGCGGCGTCCACGGCCTCGACGTAGCGCGCGCGGCTCGCCTCGGTGGCGTGCGGTGAGAGGATCACGCCGACCGCGCGCCGGAGCCCCGCGCGCGCCATGGCGCCGAGCGCGTCGGCGAGCGAGGGCGTCCAGTTGCGCATGCCCACGTGGACGGGCAGCGGGCGCCCCGCGGTCGCGAGCGCGCGGGCGAGCGCGGCGGCCTGGCGGAAGGTGATGTCGTTCAGTGGCGAGCGGCCGCCGATGCGCTCGTAGTGGCTCGCCACCTCCTCCAGACGCTCGCGCGGGATCGATCGCCCGTGCGCGACGCGGGCCAAGAACGGCCGGATCTCCTCGGGACGCGTCGGCCCCCCGAAGGCGATCAGCAGCACGCCGTCAGCCGGCATGCCGCGCGCTCGCCGACAGCTCGTGCACCGCGTCCACGAGCGCGCGCACGTGGTCGACGGGGGTCTGCGGCAGCACGCCGTGTCCCAGATTGAAGACGTGGCCGGGCCGCCCGGCCGCCTGCCCGAGGATCGCCGCCGCGCGGCGGCGGATCTCCGGGATCGGCGCGAGCAGGGCCGCGGGGTCGAGGTTGCCCTGCACGGCGACGTCGTGGCCGACGCGCGCCCACGCCGCGTCGAGGTCGACGCGCCAGTCGAGCCCGATCACGTCGCCGCCGGCGGCCCGCATGGCCTCGAGGAGCCCCGCGCTGCCGGTGGCGAAGTGGATCACGGGCACGCCGGCCGGCAGCGCGCCGATCAGCGCCCGCACGTGCGGCAGGACATGGGCGCGGTAGTCCGCCGGAGCGAGGCACCCCACCCAGCTGTCGAAGAGCTGCACCGCCGCGGCGCCGGAGGCGATCTGCATGCGCAGGTACGCGGCCACGGAGGCGACGAGCCGCTCCATGAGCGCGTCCCACGCGCCGGGGTCGGCGAGCATGAAGGCGCGCGTGCGGGTGAAGGCGTGCGACGCGCCCCCCTCGATCAGGTAGGAGGCGAGCGTGAACGGCGCGCCGGCGAAGCCGATCAGCGGGACGTTCGCGGGCAGCGCGCGGCGCGCCCGCCCGATCGCGGCGCCAACGAAGTCGAGCGCGCCGGGCTCGACGGCCCGCAGCCGCTCGACGTCGGCGGCGGCACGCACCGGCCGGCGGATGCGCGGCCCGTCGCCGGCGGGGAATTCGACGCCCGCGCCCATCGGCTCGAGCACCAGCAGGATATCCGCGAAGATGATGGCTGCGTCGACCCCGAGTCGCGCGGCGGCGGTGACGGTCACCTCGGCCGCGGCGTCGGGATCGTGGCAGAGCTCGAGGAAGCCCAGGCGCTCGCGGACCGCCCGGTACTCGGGCATGTAACGCCCCGCCTGCCGCATGAGCCACACGGGCGTGTAGGGAACGGGCTCGCGGCGGCACGCGGCCAGGAAGGGGGGCGTCTCAGGCGCAGCCAGCGATCACCTCGCGACCGAAGAGGCGCACGTGCTCGGGCTCCGTGCGCCGCCCGAGCGTCATGATGAACGTGCTGATGCCGAGCGCGCGGTTGCGCTCGACGCGACGGCGGATCTCGTCGGGGGTTCCGATCAGCGCCAAGTCGGGGCTCGAGTCTAGGAAGCCGAGCGCGCGGAAGATCGCGTCGCCCCGGCGCTTGGCCTCGTCGCGGTCGGTGGCGATCGCGGCCAGCGTCTGCTGCGAGACCACGATCTCGTCGGGATCGCGTCCGACCGCGCGGCAGTGCGCGGCGAGCACCTCGCGCTTGCGGGCGACGTCGGCGTGGTTGACGCCCAAGTTGTTCCAGACGTCGGCGTGCTGCGCGACCAGCCGAAGCAGCACCCGCTCGCCGCCGCCCCCGACGAGGATCGGCAGGCGGGCCTGCACCGGCTTCGGGTTGCAGGGCGCGCTCTCGACCGTGAAGTGGCGTCCGCGGAACGTGACCCGCGGCTCCGTCCACATCCGGCGGAGGATCGTGAGCGCCTCGCCGAGCTGCCCGAGCCGCGTGCCGACCGGCGGGAACGCGTAGCCGTACTGCTCGTACTCCGCCGCGTGCCAGCCCGCGCCCAGCCCGAGCGTGAGCCGCCCGCCGGAGACCTGGTCGAGCGTCGCCGCCATCTTGGCGAGCAGCGTGGGGGCGCGGAAGCTCACGCACAGCACGAGGTGGCCCACGCGCACCCGCCGGGTGAGCGCGGCGACGGCAGTGATCTCCGTCCATGCCTCGAAGCACGGCTCCTCGTCCATCGGGATGCCGACGAAGTGGTCGATGCACCACACGGAGTCGAAGCCGGACTCGTCGGCGGCCTGCGCGACCTCGCGGGTGCGGCTCCACTCGCTGCCGATCTGAGGCAGCATGAGGCCGAAGCGGATCGGATGGCTCATGTCTTGGTCGCTAGCACGGCGCGCGCCCGCTCCGCCAGCAGGGCGACGAGCGCGCCGAGCTTGGGTGGGCTCGCCTCGAGGTCGGGACGCAGCCCGTGCGCCTCGAGCGCCTCGCTGGTCACGGGCCCGATCGACGCGATCAGCGTGCGTAACATGCCGGCGCGCAGCGCGCCGGGGTTTGCCGCCGCGCGGGCGAGGTGCTCGACCTGGGCCGCGCTCGTGAACACCGCAATTTGCGCCGCGCCGCGCGCGAGCAGGGCGGCGGCGGCGGCGAGCGGCCCCGGATCGGCCGGCGGCGCCCAGCGGTAGACCGGGACGCGCAGCACGCCGAGCCCGCGCTCCTCGAGGCCGGCGAGCAGACGGGCCGGGGCGATGCCGTACTCCTGCACGGCGACCAGCGCCCCTCGCGCGAGGCCGAGGCCGTCGACCACGCCCAGCGTCTCGCGCCAGGTATGGGGCGACGGCACGGGGTGGGCGCCGGCGACCCCGAGCTCGCGCAGTGCCGCGAGCGGCTTCGGCCCGCGCGCGACGAGCGGCACGCCCGCCAGCCGCGCCGGCAGCTCGGGACAGGCGGCGGCGAGCGCGCGCGTCCCCACGCCGGTGAGCAGGACGACGCAGCCGACTTGGCCGCGCTCGAGCCGGCGCGCCAGCTCGTGGGCCGCTTCGGGCGACTCGAGCGGCACCTCGCGCAGCGCGGGCACGCTCACGACCTCCGCGCCGTGGTGCGCGAGCATGCGCCGCACCTCGGTGGCGCGGCGCGCCTCGAAGACGACGACGCGCAGCCCCGCCAGCGCCCCCGGCGGGCTCACGCGAGCGCGGCGGCGGCGAGGTCGCACTCCTCGACGAGCGTGAGCATGTCGCGCAGCACCCGTGCCACCTGGGCGCGCTCGTCGGGCTCGAGCATCGCGAACGCCTCGCGGACCGCGCTCGCCCACCGCGCGCGCAGGTCGGCGCCGAGCAGGAGCTGCATCGAGCGCGCGCCGCCGAGCGTGGCGAGCACCATCGATTCGTGATCGGCGTCGGCGGCCTTTGCGTGCCGGCCGACGGCACGGACGTAGAGCCGCGCGTTGGGGTTCGGCCGCACGGCGACGCCCGTGACCGCCTCCATCGTGCGGGTGAGGCGGCGCATGCCGACCTCGCGCTCGAGGACGCCGAGCACGGTCTCGCGGTCGTCGGCGGGCATGGCCGCGAAGGCCCGCAGCAGGCGCGGGAGCAGAGGGTCGGCGGCGAGGTCGCGGGTGAGCTTCGCCGCCGAGCGCAGCAGCGTGCGCAGCGTCTCGATCGGCTCGTCGGGCGCCCTCACGGATGCTCGGTTGCCCGGGCGGCGGGCGCGTCCGTGGCCTCGTCGAGGAGGCGCAGGACGTCGTGGTTGAGCCGGCGGAGCGACTCGCGCTCGGCGGGGTCGAGCTGGCGGAAGGCGTCGAGGGTCGCCGTCTCCCAGCACTCGCGGTCACGCGGCGCGAGCCGGTGGACGGCACGCGCGGATGCGAGCGTGCCGCGCATGAACTCCTCGTAGGTGAGCGCGGGAATCCGGCTCTCGTCGTGCTCGAAGACCCGGAAGTAGAGCCGCGCGTTGCGGTTGGGGACGAGCCGGCAGCCGGTGAGCGCGCCGTCGGAGGCGTGCGCGAGGCGCCGCGCGTCGACCTCGCGCTCGAGGACGGTGAGGATCGCGTCGCGATCCGCGCGCGGCATGCGCGCGAAGACCGCGAGCAGGCGGCCGATCGGGACGTCGGCGGCGACCTCGTCGAGGAGGCCGAGCGCGGTCGAGAGCAGCGTCTGGAGCGTGTCGAGGGCGTCGTGCACCGCGGCGAGACTGCTTCCGGTCGGTCGCCGCTGTCAAGCGGCTCCGGGTATGGATGCGCAGCAGGTGGAAGCGCGCCGGACGAGCGGCTAGACTCCGTGTCCGTGCGCCGGGTCCGCTGTCCCACCTGCCGGCGGGAGGTCCCGTGGGAAGGCAATCCCCATCGGCCCTTCTGCTCCGAGCGCTGCCGGGTGCTCGACCTCGCCGCGTGGGCGGACGAGCGCTACCGCATCGCGGGCGAGCCGGTGCCGCGCGAGCCCGACGACGCGCCCGGGCCCGGGCCGCGGGGGAAGTAGCGCGTGGCGATCCACCCCACGGCGGTGATCGATCCCCGGGCCGAGGTCGATCCGACGGCCGAGATCGGCCCCTACGTCGCGATCGACGGCCGGGTGTGCGTCGGGCCGCGCACCCGGGTGATGGCGTACGCGTTTCTCACCGGGACGACCGTGCTCGGGGCGGACAACGTCGTGCATCCGGGGGCGGTCCTCGGCCACGAGCCCCAGGACCTCGCCTACCGCGGGGCGGCGACGGGGCTGCGCATCGGCGACCGCAACGTGTTCCGCGAGCACTGCGAGGTCCACCGCGGCACGCAGCCGGAAACCTGGACGGAGGTCGGCAGCGACAACTACCTCATGGCGCGCGCCCACGTCGCGCACAACTGCCGCCTCGGCGACCGCACGATCATCTGCAGCGGCGCGCTGGTGGCGGGGCACGCCGTGGTCGAGGACCAGGCGTTCGTGTCGGGCAACTGCGTCGTGCACCAGCACGTGCGCATCGGCCGGCTCGCGATCCTGCGCGGGCTCTCGCGCACCAGCCGCGACGTGCCGCCGTTCGCGATCATGGATGGCACGCACACGGTCCGCGGCCTGAACCGCACGGGGCTCCGCCGCGCGGGCTTCGACGCCGCGCGCATCCGCGCGCTCGCGACGGCGTTCCGTCTGCTCTTCCGCGTCCGCACGAACCTCCGGGCGGCGATCGCCCGCGTCGAGGCCGAGGTGCGTTCCCCCGACGTCGATTACCTCCTGGCGTTCATCCGCGCGTCCACGCGCGGCGTCGCGATGGGGCCGCCGCACCGGGGCGCGGCGGACGCCGGCGAATCGGACTGACGGCCGCGGGCGCCTTGCAAGCGCCGGGGGGTTCCCCTAGGGTTGGGGCGCTTGCTCAACCAGCGCCGCTTCATCGTCGGAGCCGTGTTGATCGCCGCAGCGGTGTCCTATCTCGTCTACGCAGGCATCCGCAGCACCTCGATGTACTACTTCGACATGGACCAGTTCCTCGCCCAGCGTGCGGCGCACGCCGGCGAGGACCTGCGGGTGAAGGGCTGGGTGCGGGCGGGCAGCATCGTCTGGGACGCGCGCACCAACGCGCTCGCCTTCGACCTCGCCCGCCAGGACGGCAGCGCGCCCGTGCCCGTGAGCTACCACGGCGTGCTCCCCGACATGTTCGCGGCCGGGCGCGAGGTCGTGGTCGAGGGGCGGTGGGCGGACGGCAGCCTCGCCGCGCGGCAGATCATGACGAGCTGCCCGTCGAAGTACGAGCCCGCGAAGGCGGGCTCCTGACCGGATGCCCGCGCTCGGTCGGCTCGCGGTCTGCCTGGCGCTGCTGTGCGCGACGTTCTCGGTCGGCGCCTCGGTCGCGGGGGCCGGGTGGCGCCGGCGCGACCTCGTCGCGGCCGGGGCCCACGCGGCGTATGCGGTCTTCGCGCTCGTCGCGGTCGCGGTGGCGATCCTGCTCCGGGCGCTGCTCACGCACGACTTCTCGCTCGAGTACGTCGCCGCCTACTCGTCGAGCACGCTGCCGGTCCAGTACACGGTCGCGGCGCTGTGGGGTGGGCAGAAGGGCTCGCTGCTCTTCTGGGTGTTCGTGCTCTCGCTGTTCACGACGCTCGTCCAGCTCCAGAACCGCGAGCGCAACCGCGAGCTGATGCCGTGGGTCACCGCGACGCTCATGGTGATCGCGGTGTTCTTCCTGGCGCTGGTGACCTTCGTCACCGACCCCTTCGAGCTGCTCGCCGCGCCCGCGCGCGAGGGGCAGGACCTGAACCCGCTGCTCCAGAACTACTGGATGATGATCCATCCGCCGTCCTTGTACACGGGCTACGTGAGCGCGTCCGTGCCGTTCGCGTTCGCGATCGCCGCGCTCGCCACCGGCCGGCTCGACGACCAGTGGATCCGCACGACGCGCCGCTGGGCGCTGTTCTCGTGGTTCTTCCTCTCGCTCGGGAACCTGTTCGGGGCGCGCTGGGCGTACGAGGTGCTCGGGTGGGGCGGCTACTGGGCCTGGGATCCGGTCGAGAACGCGGCCTTCATGCCGTGGCTCGTGTCGACCGCCTACCTCCATTCGGTGATGATCCAGGAGAAGCGCGACCTGCTCCGCGTGTGGAACATGGTGCTCGTGCTGCTCACCTTCACGCTCACGATCTTCGGCACCTTCCTCACCCGCAGCGGCGTGATCTCGTCGGTGCACTCCTTCACGCAGTCGGGCCTCGGGCCGTTCTTCATCGGCTTCCTGGTGGCGGTGATCCTCGTCGCGGGCGGGCTCGTCGCGTGGCGGCTGCCCGAGCTGCGCACGCGCGGCACGATCGAGTCGTTCCTCTCACGCGAGGCGGCGTTCCTGTTCAACAACCTGATCCTCGTGGGGATCGCGTTCGCCGTCTTCTGGGGCACGGTTTTCCCGGTGCTCTCGGAGTGGGTGCGGGGGGTGAAGATCACGGTCGGGCCTCCCTTCTTCAACCGCGTGAACGCACCGCTCGGGATCGTGCTGCTCTTCCTGGTCGGCGTGGGGCCGGTGATCGCCTGGCGGCGGGCGACGCCGCGGAATCTGCGTCGGGCCTTCGCGGGCCCCGTCGGCGCCGGGCTCGCCGCGGCGGTGCTGCTGCGGCTCGCGGGCGTGCCGCTCGGCTGGGCGCACGCGACGTTCGCGCTCGGCGTGTTCGTGCTCGGCACGGTGGTGCAGGAGTTCTGGCGCGGTGTGCGCGCGCGCCAGGCGATGCTCCACGAGCCCGCGTCCCGGGCGCTCGCCCGGCTCGTCGGCAAGAACCGCCGGCGCTACGGCGGCTACGTCATCCACGTCGGGGTGGTCGCGATCTTCGTCGGCGTGGCGGCCTCGAGCGCGTTTCGCGTCGAGGCGCAGCAGACCCTCGCCCCGGGCCAGGAGATGCAGGCGGGGCGGTTCACGCTGCGCTTCGAGCGCACCGAGAGCAGCGAGGACGCGCACGTCGCGAGGCTCGCCGCCGTCGTTTCCGTGCGGGAGCACGGGAGGCAGATCGCGACGCTCGCCCCCGAGAAGCGGCTCTACAAGAAGCCGCAGCAGCCCACCACCGAGGTGGCGCTGCGCTCACGGCTCACCGAGGACCTCTATCTGGTGCTCGGCTCCTACGATCCGAAGAGCGGACTGGTCACGCTGCTCGCCTACGTGAACCCGCTCGTGTCGTGGATCTGGATCGGCGGCGCGATCCTGGCGCTCGGCACCGCGGTCGCGATGTGGCCGAGCGCGCTCGAGCGGCGCGAGCGGGCGTGGGCGCCCGGGCGCGTCGGCGTGCCGGCGAAGTGACGCGCCTCGCGCACGCGGCGGCGCTGGCGCTGGCCGTCGTCCTGGGTGTGGCCCCGCTCGCCGCGGCGCCGCCCACGCAGCAGGAGGTCGAGGAGGCGCTCACCTGCCAGTGCGGCTGCGGGCTCACCGTCCACGCCTGCAACCACCTCCAGTGCCCGTCCGGCGAGCCCATGAAGCGCGAGATCGCCGAGCGGCTCGCGCGCGGGGAGGGCAAGGAGACGATCCTCGCCGCCTTCCGCGCGCGCTACGGCGAGAAGGTGCTGTCCGCGCCCACCTTCAAGGGCTTCAACTGGCTCGCGTGGGTGACGCCGTTCGCGGCGGTGCTGGCGGCGGCGCTCGCGCTCGGCCTCGTGCTCGCGCGCCGGAGCCGGGGGCCGGCGCAGGGCGAGGCCCCGGCGCCCCCCGCCGTCGATCCGGCGCTGCGGGCGCGGCTCGCGCGCGAGCTGGAGGAGCTGGAGCGGGAGCCATGACGCCGGTCACGCTGGCGATCTTCCTGCTCGGTCTCCTGGTGATCGTGGCGGTCTCGGTGTTCGTCGCCGCGCCGCTGTTCGGGCCGGCGGGTGCGCCGGCCGCGGCGGCGGACGACGACACCGTCGAGCGCGAACGCTGGGAGCGGCAGAAGCGGCAGGCGCTCGGGGCCATCCGGGAGGCCGAGATGGACCGCCGGATGGGGAAGCTGTCCGACGAGGACTTCCACGCGCTGCGCGCGCGGCTCGAGGCCCAAGCCCTCGAGGCGCTGGCGGCGCTCGAACGGGAGCCGAAGCGATGATCACCATCGAGCAGTTCCGCACCCTCGATCTGCGGGTCGGCACCGTGACCGCCGCCGAGCCGCATCCCAACGCCGACCGGCTGCTGGTGCTGCACGTCGACCTCGGTGGCGAGCGGCGCCAGATCGTGGCGGGCATCCGTGCCCACTACGAGCCCGCTGCGCTCGTCGGCCGGCAGGTGGTCGTGGTGGCGAACCTCGAGCCGGCCAAGCTGCGCGGCGTCGAGAGCCAGGGCATGCTGCTCGCGGCCGCCGACGGCGAGCGCATCGTCGTGCTCCGCCCCGACGCGCCGGTCGCGGCCGGCGCGGCCGTGCGGTGACGGCACCGCCGGTCCGCGCGGCCGCGCTCACGCGCCTGCTCGCCGGCACCCCCGTGCTCGCGCGCGTCGACCTCACCGTGGCGGCCGGCGAGCTGGTCGTGCTGCTCGGCCCGAACGGCGCCGGCAAGACGACGCTGCTGCGCGTGCTCGCGGGGCTGCTGCGCCCGAGCGGCGGCGAGCTTCTCCTCTTCGGCGTCGACGTGCGCCGCGGCGCCGACGCCGTCCGGGGGCGCTTGGGCTACGTCGGCCACGAGAGCGCCTGCTATCCCGACCTGAGCGGGGCCGAGAACCTCGCGTTCTACGCTGCGCTCTTCGCGGTGCCCGACGCGCGCGCGCGCGTCGACGAGCTGCTCGCCTGGGCCGGGCTCGGGGCGGTGGCGCGCCGGGCGGTGCGGACTTACTCCCGCGGCATGCAGCAGCGCCTCGCGCTCGCACGCGCGCTGCTCCACCGCCCGGCGCTCCTGCTGCTCGACGAGCCGTTCAGCGGCCTCGACCCGACGGGGGCCGAGCGGCTCGCCGCGCGGCTCGCCGCGCTGCGCGCCGCGGGCTGCGCGCTGCTGCTCACGACCCACGACCTCGCCCGCACGGCGCCGCTCGCCACCCGCACGGTGGTGCTCCACCGTGGCCGCATCGCCTGGCAGGGGGCGGGCGACGCGGCGGCGATCGCGGCTGCGTACCGGGCGGCGGTCGGGGACGGGGACTAGCGGTGCGGGCGGCGCTCACCATCCTGCGCAAGGACCTGCGCATCGAGTGGCGGACCAAGGAAAGCCTCTCGAGCTTCGTCGTGCTCGGCGTGCTGCTGCTGGTCGTCTTCACGGTCGCCCACGACCCGACGCCGGCCGAGGCGCCGGCGCTGGCGCCGGCGGTGCTGTGGGTGACGTTCGTGTTCACGGGCATCCTCGGTATCCAGCGCGGCTTCCTCCTCGAGCGCGAGCACGACTGCCTCGCCGGGCTGCTCACCGCCCCCGTCGACCCGGCGGCGATCTACGCCGGCAAGCTCGCCGCGAACTTGATCCTGCTCGGCGTCCTCCAGGCGATCGTGGTGCCACTGATCGGCCTCCTCTTCCACGTCGAGCTGGGCGCGGTGCTCCCGGGGCTCGTCCTCGTGCTCCTGCTCGGGACCCTCGGCTTCGCCGCGCTCGCCACGCTGTTCGCGGCGGTGGCCGTGCGGGTGCGGGCGCGCGAGGTGATGCTGCCGTTGCTGCTCCTGCCGCTGCTGGTGCCCGTGCTCGTCGGCGGCGTGAAGGCGACGCAGGGCGTGCTCGCCGGCGGGCTCGCCGGCGCCGCGGACGCCCTCGGCGTGCTGGTCGCCTTCGACGTGATCTTCGCCACCGCGGGGTGGCTCCTCTTCCCGTATGTGGTAAGGGACTAGCGTGCTCGACCGGGTCCTCCCGCCGCTCACCGGCGCCGCCATGCTCCTCGCGCTCTGGCTCGTGTTCATGGTGGTGCCGACGGAGGCGCAGATGGGGGTCGTGCAGCGCATCTTCTACTTCCACGTGGCGGCGGCGTGGGCGGCGTTCCTCTGCTTCTTCGCGGTCGCCGCGGCGAGCGCGGCCTACCTCTGGCGCGGCTCCGCGCGCGCCGACCGCCTGGCGCTGGCCGCGGCGGAGGTCGGGGTGCTCTTCTGCACGCTGGTGCTGGTGACCGGCCCCATCTGGGCGCGGCCGATCTGGGGGGTGTGGTGGACGTGGGACCCGCGCCTCACGATGACCGTGATCCTCTGGGCGATCTACGCCGCCTACCTCATGCTGCGCGCCTTCGGCGGACCCGATGAGGCGGTGGCTCGCTACGCCGCCGTCCTCGGCCTCGTCGGTACGCTCGACATCCCCGTCATCCACGTCTCGGTGCGCCTGCTCCAGGGCATGCATCCCTCGGTGCTCGCCGACCGGGGAGGGCAGAGCGGGCTCGCCGACCCGCGGATGCGCGCCGCCCTGTGGGTGTCCTCGCTCGCGGTGCTGCTGCTCGCGGGATGGCTGGTGGCGCTGCGCGCGCGCAGCGAGCGCCTCGGCGGCGAGGTCGCGGCGCTCCGGCGCCTCGCCGAGGCGCGCGAGGGAGGCGGCACGTGACGCATCTGCCCTACCTGTTCGCGGCGTACGCCGCGGTGTGGATCGGCCTCTTCGCCTACCTGCTCCGGCTCGGCCGCCGCAGCCGCGAGCTCGAGGAGGAGATCCGCGACCTGCGCCGGCTGCTGGAGCGCTGATCGTTCGCGGTCGATGAGCGACTCCGCGCGCCGCGGGCGCGACCTCGCCCTCCTGCTCGCGCTCGTCGTCGCCGGCGCGGCCGTGGTCGAGCGCGCGAGCCCGATCGGCACGCACGGCGAGGCGCGCGAGGCGCTCGTCGTGCGCGACATCGTGCGCACCGGCCGCTGGGTGCTCCCCCGGCGCAGCGGCGCGCTGCCGTCGAAGCCGCCGCTCTTCCACTGGGTCGCGGCGGCGCTCGCCCGGGTCGCCGGGCTCTCCGACGCGAGCGTGCGGGCGGCGTCGGTGCTCGCCGCGGGCGCGGTCGCCGCCACCACGTGGCTCCTCGGCGAGGCGTGCGGCGGCCGCCGGGCCGCCTGGCTCGCCGCGGGCGCGCTGCTCGGCATGGGGCCGTTCTGGGGCGCGGCGACCGAGGCACGGGTCGACATGGTGTTCGTCGCCTGCCTCACCCTCGCGCTCGGTGGGTTCTCGGCCTGGTACCGCGCCGCCGCGGGCGGCGCGGGAGCGGCGGGTCCGCGGGTGCTCTGCTACCTCGGGGCGGCGGCGGCGGTGCTGGCCAAGGGGCCGGCGGGCGGCGTCCTCGTCGGCCTCCCGATCCTGGGCTTCCTCGCCTGGGCGGGCCGCCTCGATCTGCTCGCGCGGCTGTGGTCCTGGGGGCTCGCGGCGGTGGTGCTCGCGATCGACGGAGGCTGGTATGCGCTGGCGGCGCGCGAGGGCGGGATGGCGTTTCTCCGCCTCCAGTTCGTGCAAGAGAACTTCGACGCGCTGGTCGCGCGGCGGGACTACGCGCTACACGCGCAGGGCAACCTCTTCCGCCACGCGCGTCTCGGGATGGCGGCCGTCCTGGCGGTGAAGTACCTGCCGTGGAGCCTCGTGCTGCCGGTCGCCGCGTGGCGCGGGCTGCGCCGCGAGCGGACCGACGACGCGGGGCGCTTCCTGCACGCGTGGTGGCTCGCCGTGCTCGGCACGTTCACGCTCGCGCTCGGCAACAAGCGGCCCGTCTACATCCTGCCGCTCGCCCCCGCGATCGCGCTGCTCGCCGCGCGCGAGATCGCCGGCCCGAGCGTCCGCCACGCCTCCCTCGTGACGGTGCTGGTCGTGCTAGTCGACGTCGTGGCGCTCGGGGGCACGCGCGCCGACCGCGTGCACCTGGCGCGGCGCGAGTCCCTCGCGGACTTCGCCGCCGAGGTCGCCCGCGCGGTGCCGGCCGGTGCGCCGCTGCACGTGACCCCCGACGTGTGGCCGACCGACGTGATGATCCTCGACTGGCGGCTCGGCCGCGACCTCGCCGCCGGGCGCGCCCGCTGCGACGGCGGCTACGTCGTGCTGCCGGAGGCTGGTCTCGCGCCGCTCGCCCGCCGCGGCTGGAGCCCGCTCGTCGCCTCCCGCCGCACGCGCCCCCCGCAGCTCGCGCTCGCGCGCGCCCCCGCCGACTGCGCGGACCGCTGACCCCTCCCTTGTCCCCCGCCCGGCGAGGCGCTACGCCTCGGGCGTGGCGCTCGCCGCCCCGCTTCTGGCCGAGCTCGAGCGGCTGCTCCCCGGCCGCTGCTCGACGCGCCCCGCCGACCTCGACGCGGCCGCGCGCGACGCCTCGTCGCTGCCGCCGGCGCGGCCCGACGCCGTCGCCTGGCCGCTCGCGACCGGCGAGGTCGCCGCGGTCGTTCGCCTCGCCGCCGCCCATCGCCTCCCGCTCACCGCGCGCGGCGCAGGGTCGAGCCTCGAGGGCAACCCGATCCCGGTGGCAGGCGGCCTCGTCCTCGACTTGACCCGCATGGACGCCGTGCTCGCCGTGCGTCCCGCGGATCTCCAGGTCGACGTGCAGCCGGGCGTGGTCTACGCGCGCTTGAACCACGCGCTGCGCTCCCACGGGCTCTTCTTCCCGCCCTCACCGGGCGGCAGCGCGGACGTGGCCACCGTCGGCGGGATGGTCGCCAACAACGCGAGCGGCATCTACTCGGTCAAGTACGGCGGCACGCGCGACCACGTGCGGGCGGCGACGGTGGTCACCGGCACGGGCGAGGTGCTGCGGCTCGGCAACCGCTGCCGCAAGAGCGCGTCGGGCTACCACCTGCTCGGCCTGCTCGTCGGCTCGGAGGGCACGCTCGCGATCGCCACCGAGCTGACGCTCGCGCTCGCCGGCCTGCCGGCCGTGCGCCGCCAGGGCGGCTTCCGCTTCCCCGACGCCGTCGCCGCGGCGCGCGCGACCGCCGATCTCGTGGGTCTCGGCCTCGACGTCGCAGCGGTCGAGTTCCTCGACGCGCCGACGATGGCGGCGCTCGGCCGTTTCCTCGGCCTCGCCCTTCCCGCGGCGCCGTGCCTGATGGTCGAGGTGCACGGCGGCGCGGCGGGCGCCGAGGAGGCCTGGGGGGCCGCCGGCGAGGTGATCGCCGGGGCAGGCGGCGTGCCGCTCGCGCTCCCCGCCGGGCGTGACGCGTGGTCGATCCGCGAGCACGCCACCCGCGCGGTGGCCGCCACGCGCGCGGGGGCGGCGACCGTGCGCGCCGACGTCGCGATCCCGATCGGGTCGCTCCCGGCGCTCGTCGAGCGCTGCGCGCGGATCGCCGCCGACCGCGGGCTGGCCGTGCACCTCTTCGGCCACGCCGGCATCGGCATCCTGCACGCGCTCGTGCTCGCCGACACGGCCGAGCGGGCGGCGGCGGAGGCGGCCCGCGACGCCCTCGTCGACGGCGCGCTCGCGCTCGGCGGCTCGTGCTCGGGCGAGCACGGTATGGGGCTCGGCAACCGCCGCTACGCCGCGCGCGAGCACGGGGCCGCGCTCGCGCTCATGCAGGGCATCAAGGCGCTGTTCGACCCGAGCGGCATTCTCAACCCCGGCAAGATGTGGTGAGGAGGCGCGCATGCGCATCGTCGTCTGCGTGAAGTACGTCCCCGTGCTCCGCGCGCTCCGCTTCGACCCGGCGACCCGCCGGCTCGTGCGCGAGGGCGTGCCGGGCGAGCCGAGCGCGTTCGACCTGCGCGCGCTCGAGGGCGCGCTCGCGCTGCGCGCGCGCCACGGCGGGGAGGTCGTCGCGCTCACCATGGGGCCGCCGGCGGCGCGCGAGGCGCTCGCCGAGTGCCTCGCGCTCGGCGCCGACCGCGGCGTGCACCTCTGCGATCCCGCGCTCGCCGGCTCCGACACGCTCGCGACCGCGCGCGCGCTGGCGGCGGCGCTGCGGGCCGAGGCGCCCGACCTCATCCTGCTCGGGCGCGCCAGCGTCGACGCCGAGACCGGCCAGGTGGGGCCCGAGGTGGCCGAGCTGCTCGACCTGCCGCAGGCGACGGCGGTCGGCCGCCTCGAGCTCGAGCCGGGGGCGCGCACGTTCGTCGCCGAGCGCGAGACCGACGACGGCGGGGAGACCGTCGTCGGGCCGCTGCCGGCGGTCGTGACCGTCGGCGAGGACTTCGCGCCCGAGCGCTTCCCGACCAAGGCCGAGCGGCAGGTGGCGGCCGGCAGGCCGGTCGCCGTGCGCACGCTCGCCGACCTCGAGCTGGCGCCGGCGGCGGTCGGCCCGGGCGGCTCCCCCACGTGGGTCGCAGGACTCGAGCCGGTGCCCACCACGCGGCGTGGGGAGGTGCTCACCGGCGATTCGCCCGCGGCGCTGGCGCGTGCCCTCGCCGAACGGCTGCGGGCGCTCGCGCCGCCGGCGGTCGAGCCCCCTGCGCCCGCCGTGCGCGGGCCGGGGACGGGGGCGCCCATCTGGGTCGTCGCCGAGGCCGGACGGAGCGGCTGGCGGCCGGTCACCGCCGAGCTGCTCACAAAGGCCGGCGCGCTCGCTGCCGCGTTGGGCGCATCCGTCGAGGCCGTCGTCGTCGGGGGCGGCGGTACGGCCGGCGCGGCGGCGCTGGCGGGCATGGGCGCCGACCGCGTGCTGGTCGCCGGCGACCCCGGGCTCGAGCCCTACACCACCGACGCGCACGCGGCGGTGCTCGCCGAGGCCATCCTCGCGCGCCGCCCGCGCCTCGTGCTGCTCGCGTCGACGGTGCGCGGCCGCGATCTGGCGCCGCGCGTGGCGGCGCGCCTCGGGCTCGGCCTCACGGGCGACGCCGTCGATCTCGACGTCGACGCCGAGGGCCGGATCCGCCAGCTCAAGCCCGCCTTCGGCGGCGCGATCGTCGCGCCGATCCTCTCGCGCACGACCCCGGTGATGGCGACCGTCCGCCCGGGCCTCCTCGCCCCGGCGCGCCCCGACCCGGCGCGCCGCGCAGCGGTCGAGCAGCTCGCGGTCCCGGCGCTGCCCGCGCGCGTACGGGTGACGGGAACGCGGCTCGCCGCCGACGGCCTCGACGCCCAGCTCGACGCCGCCGACCTCGTGCTCGGCGTGGGCCGCGGCGTGGGCGGACCCGAGGGCGTGGCGGCGGTCGCGGCGCTCGCGGCTCGCCTCGGCGCCGCGCTGGCGGCGACCCGCGACGTGACCGACGCGGGCTGGCTTCCGCGGCGGCTCCAGGTCGGGCTCACCGGTCGCGCGATCGCGCCGCGGATCTACGTCGCGCTCGGAGTGAGCGGCGCGATCGAGCACGTGGTCGGGCTGCGGCGCGCGGGTACGATCGTCGCCGTCGACAAGAACCCGAAGGCGCCGATCTTCAAGTCGGCCGACCTGGGGTTGGTGGCGGACCTGGCGGCGTTCCTTCCGTATCTCGAGGCGGCCCTTCGCCCGTGAGGCCCGTGCGAGCGGCGAGCGCGCGGAGCCCGAGGTAGATCGCGAGGCCCGCGAGCCCGACCAGCACGATCCACTGCTCGGCGCGGCCGACGTTCTCGATCACGCGCTCGGCCTGGTGCGCGAAGAGAAAGCCGAGGGTGGCCGTTGCGGGCACGAATATCCCCGTGCCGGCGGCCTCCGCGAGCGCAAAGCGCGGCGCGGAGACCTCGAACGTCCCCGCCGCGAGGAAGGTGACGATGCGGAAGCCGAAAAGGAAACGCGCGAAGAACACGGCGCGTGCGCCGTGGCGCGCCACGGCCTCACGGACGCTCTCGAGGCGCTCGGCGCCGAAGAGCCGGGCGAGCCGCGGATGCGAGACCAGGTCGGCTCCGTAGCGCCGGCCGACGAGATAAATGAGCCAGTCCGCGATCGCGACGCCGGCGAGCCCGACCGCGATCACCGCCGGCAGCCGCAGCACGCCCTGCTGTGCGAGCACGCCGGCGCCGATGAGCGTCACGTCTTCGGGGAACGGCAACCCCACGCCGCCGCCCACGAGCAGGAGGAGGAGCCCGAGCAGCGTGGCGTGCGAGAGCATGGGGCGCCTCCCGTGTATCGGCGGCGGGGCGCCCGGGCAAGGGTGCCTCGACGCGCGCGGGCGGCGCGGTGTAGGGAGCGACGATGCGCCCGTCGCCGGACGTGCTCGTGATCGGGGGCGGCGTCATCGGCTGCGCGATCGCGCACGCGCTGGCGCGCGGCGGCGCCTCCGTGCTGCTCGTCGACCGGGGCGCGCTCGGCGGCGAGGCGTCGGGCGCCGCCGCGGGTGTGCTCGCGGTCGCGGGCGGCGGCGACGAAGGACCGCGGCTCGCGCTGCGGCGCGCGAGCCGCGCGCTCTTTCCGGCGCTCGCGGCGGCGTTGCGCGAGGACACCGGGATCGACGTGGAGCTGGTGGAGGACGGAATGCTCGAAGTGCTGCTCGACGACGCCGACGAGGCGGCGGCGAGCGCACGGCTCGCGCACCGGCGCGTGCAGGGTTTCCCGGTGGAGCGGCTCGACGCCGCGGCGCTGCGCGCCGCGGAGCCGGCCGTGCATCCTGCCGCGCGCGGCGCGCTCTTCTTCCCCGACGACGGGCGCGTCACGAGCGAGCGGCTGGTGGCGGCGCTGGCCGCGGCGGCGCGGCGGCGGGGCGCGGAGCTGATCGCGGGGCTCGAGGTGCATGGAGTCGAGCGCGCCGGGGAGCGGATCGCCCGCGTGCGCGCGGGCGCGCAGTGGGTGACACCGGGCACGGTCGTGCTGGCGGCCGGGGCCTGGGCGGCGCGCGTGCCCGGCGTCGCGCCGGGGCTCGGCGTCGAGCCCGTGCGCGGGCAGATGCTCGCGCTGCGTCCGGCGGCGCCTCTCTGCCGGCACGTGCTCGCCCGGGGCGAGGCCTACCTCGTCCCCACCCCGCGGGGGGAGGTGCTCGTCGGATCGACGGCGGACGCCGCGGGCTTCGCCCGGGGCGTCACCCTTGCGGGGCTCGCCCGGCTCGCCGGCCACGCCGCCGCGCTCGCCCCGTCCTCGTCTGCCGCGCCGGTCCTGCGCACGTGGTCGGGGCTCCGCCCGCACGTGCCCGCCGGCGGGCCGCTCATCGGCAGGGCCGTGTCCACCGAGAACCTGCTCGTGGCCTGCGGCCATCACCGCAACGGCGTGCTGCTCGCGCCGATCACGGCGGCCGCGGTGGCGGCGCTGGTCGAGGGGCGGCCGCCGCCGGTCGACCTGACGCCGTTCGCGCCCGTGGGCTCCTAGGGCATCCGGCGGAGGTTCGCTTCGACCACGACCAGGCGCACGCCGCGGTCGCTCTCGATGGTGATCAGCGTGCCGCGCCGCGCGACCACCGTGAAGATCCCCGGCGCCGAGAGACTCACCACCCGGTCGCCCACCTGGATCGGCGTCTCGGCCATGCGGGAGGGGGAGCTTGCCGCGCGCGGGCAGCGATTGCAAGGCGCACTCGCCCGCGGCCCGCACGTGGGCCACAATGGCGGCGATGGCGGTGCACGACCGACGGCTGCGATTCGCGGCGCAGGCCGCGCTCCTCGCCCGGGTGTACGCCGGCTACAAGCTGGTGCAGGGCATCGGGCGGCTCGGGGTCCGCGGCGGCGGGCGTCGCCTCCACCGCCAGCATCGCCGGAGCGCCGAGGCGGCCTACCGGCTGGCCACCCGGCTCGAGGGGCTGCCGATCAAGATGTGCCAGTTTTTGGGGTCGCGCGCCGACGTCCTGCCCGGCGAGTACATCGAGGTCCTCTCGCGCCTCCAGGACCGGGTGCCGCCGCGGCGGCTCGCGACGCTGCTGCCCGTGCTGCGCGAGGGGCTCGGGTGTCCCGTCGAGGAGGTCTTCGCGCGCGTGGATGCCCGGCCGGTCGCCGCCGCGTCGCTCGCGCAGGTCCATCGCGGCCGGCTGCGTGACGGGCGCGAGGTCGCGATCAAGATCCAGTACCCGGAGATCGCCCGGCTCGTAGACGGCGATCTCCGCAACTTCGCCTTCCTGATCGACGTGCTCCGCCGGCTCGAGCGCAACCTCGATCTGCGCGTTCTGATCGACGAGGTGCGCAAGCTCGTGCCGCTCGAGCTCGACTTCGTGAACGAGGCCGACAACGCCGAGCGCATGGCCGCATGCCTGCGGGCCCGGGCCGACGTGTGGGTGCCCGGCGTGATCCGCTCGTGCAGCTCCCGCCGGGTGCTGGTGACGGAGTACGCCGAGGGCGTGCGCGTCACCGACGTCGAGGGGCTGCGCGCCTACGGCGTCGACCCCAAGGAGATCGCGCGCCGGCTCTCCGACGTGTTCACGGAGATGATCCTGCGGCACGGCTTCTTCCACGGCGACCCGCACCCGGGCAACATCCTCGTGCAGCCGAGCGGGCGGCTCGTGCTGCTCGACTTCGGTCTCGCCAAGGCGTTCCCCCCCGGTTTCCGCGAGGGCGTGGCGCGGCTCACGCTCGCGATCATGGGCGGGGTGCCCGCCCAGGTGGCCGCCGCCTTCCGCGCGCTCGGCTTCCGCACCCGCGAGGAGTCCGACGAGAGCCTCGCGCTCCTCGGCGAGGCGTTCCTCGGCTTCGCCGTCCGCCAGCAGAAGGCCTACGCGGATCCCGACGTGCTCGCCCAGTTCAACCGCGAGCTGCCGGAGGCCATGCGCCGCAACCCGCTGATCGAGGTGCCGGGCGACATCCTGCTCGTCGGGCGCGTGATGGGGCTGCTCTCGGGGATCGGCAAGCAGCTCGGCTCGGAGGTCGACGTGCGCGCCGCGCTGCTGCCGTACGTGGCGGGCGTCGTGCCGGAGGCGTGAGGGTCGCTCGGCGCGTCGCGCTACCGCCCGCGCCGGGTGCGTACCAGCGCGGCGATGTGCTTGAGCAGGATGTCCGCCTCCAGGTTCACCCGATCGCCGGGCCGGCGCTCGCCGAGGGTGGTCTCGCGCAGCGTGTGCGGCACGAGCGCGACGGAGAAGCCGCCCTTGCGGCATCGGAACACCGTGAGGCTCACGCCGTCGACCGCCACCGACCCCTTCTCGACGAGGAAGGGCGCGAGGGCGGCCGGCGCCGAGAACCGGAACAGGACCCAGTCGCCCTCGGGCGTGATCGCGTCCAGCCGGCCGACCGCGTCGACGTGGCCCTGCACGATGTGGCCGCCGATGCGGTCGCCGAGGCGCAGCGCCCGCTCGAGGTTGACCCGGGTGCCCGGGGCGAGGCGGCCGAGGGTCGTGCGGCGCAACGTCTCGGGTGACACGTCGGCGGTGAAGCGCCGGCCGTTGCGTCCGGCGACCGTGAGGCAGGCGCCGTTCACCGCGACGCTCTCGCCGAGGGCGAGCCGCGGCAGCGGCCGCGGCGTCGAGAGCACGAGCCGCGCGCCCCCGCCGCGGGCGGTGCGTGCCTCGAGGCGCCCGGTGCTCTGGATGATTCCGGAGAACACGGGCCGGCGTCAGACCACCGGCTTCGGCCGGTAGAAGTACCGCCCGAGCCAGGAGTCCCGTTCGCGCTGCGCGATCGTCTCGAGCGACCCGTGGTCGACCCACGTGCCGTGACCCGCGGGGCACTCCTCGACGGCGACGCCGTGGTGCTTCACGGCCGCCAGCCGGGCGCCGCACCGCGGGCAGCGGTCACGCGCCAGCTCCCGCACCTCGTCTTCGCCCGCCGCCCGCTGCGAGGTCCGGAGCTTCGCCAGCAGCTCCTGATCGCGCTTCTTGAAGTACCGGTCCTCCTCCGCCCGCTCCTTGTCCTGCAGCTTCTCGCCGAGACGATCCTTCTCGTCCATGATTCTTCCCCCTCGCCCGCGCGACGCTCGCCCGCAGGCGCTCCTGCAGCCGGCGGGCCCAGTGGAACTCCGTCGCGAGCACCGTGAGCCCGCCGAACATGACGAGCAGCCCGGGGCCGGGCACCCCGGGCAACGCGAGGACGCCGCCGATGCCGAGCAGGAGAATGCCGACCACGAGTCGGCCCAGCCGGACGGTGTGACGGAGCATCGCGTGCGATTCTATCCGCGGGCCGGAAGCGGAATCAACGCGGACGGTGGTTTGTCGCAGCCTGGTGTGCGGCCGTGTATGAGGAGCCATGATCCCGCTGCGGGACACGATCCCCTCTCGCCGGGTTCCACTCGTCAATCATCTGCTCATCGCCGCCAACGTCGGCGTGTTCCTCTACGAGCTGAGCCTCGGGAGCCGGATGGAGCACTTCGTGCTCGCCCACGGCCTCGTGCCGCGCACGATTTCCGCGCACAGCGTGCTCACCAGCATGTTCCTGCACGGAAGCTGGTTCCACGTGCTCGCGAACATGCTCTACCTCTGGATCTTCGGCGACAACGTCGAGGACCGCCTCGGCCACCTGCGCTACGTGCTCTTCTACCTCCTCTGCGGCGCGGCGGCGGCGGTCGCCCAGACGCTCACGAACCCGCATTCGACGGTCCCGATGGTGGGCGCGAGCGGCGCCATCGCCGGGGTGACCGGAGCCTACCTCCTCTTCTTCCCGCGCGCCCGCATCGTGACGCTGGTCCCCGTCCTCTTCTTCATCCAGGTGGTGGAGGTGCCGGCGGTCTTCTTCCTCCTGTTCTGGTTCGTGATGCAGCTCGCCGCCGGGCTCCAGGCCCTCGGCGTTCGCCAGAGCCTCGGCGGCGTGGCCTTCTGGGCCCACGTGGGTGGGTTCGTCGCCGGCCTCGTGCTCGGTCCGCTCTTCGCCCGCCGTCCCCGCCGCGTCGTTTGACTCCCCCTGGCGCGTGGGTCACGAGAAGGGTCGCCCATGGACACGCGGGAGAAGATCCTCGAGACCGCCATGCGGCTCTTCTCGACCCACGGCTACGGGAACACCTCCCTCTCCCAGATCGCGAAGGAGGCCGCGGTCTCCAAGGCGCTGATCTTCTGGCACTTCGAGAGCAAGGAAAAGCTCTTCCGCACCGCGATCCAGCGGACCCTCGAGCCCTACTTCATCAACGTCCTCGACGACCTCGAGGGCCTCTCGGAGATCGACCAGATCAAGCGCCTCGTCGACGAGTACTACGCGTTCGTGTCCAAGAACATCTACTCGGTCAAGTTCTTCCTGGGTCTCATCCTGCGCGAGGAGAAGCACCCCGACGACGTCGTCGGGCGCATGAACGAGCTGCAGCGGCTCTTCGGCGGGCTGCTCGCCAACATCCTCGAGAGCGGACGGCAGAAGGGCCTCCTGCGGGCGGACCTGAACCCGTCGCTCGACGCCGGCCTCATCCTGAGCGCGCTCCACGGGCTGCTCGTCCAGGGTTTCATGGGCCACGACGCCGCCGAGCAGTCGGAGGCGCTGCTCCAGCACCTCAAGAAGATGCTGGTTGACACGTTGCGCCGCTGACGCTGCTGCATTTGCTGCGGCGTTCCCCTTGACAAGCGCTCGGGATTTCCGGGATAGGCCCCGCCATGCGGACGTGGGCGCGTCGGCTGGGGCTCGTGGTCGCGGCGATGATCGGGGGGGAAACCTCGTCGCTTGCGTACTTCCTAGACAGCAACCGCAACTTCGACGTCCGCCTGCGCGCCTATTCGCAGGTCGAGATCATGACCAACAACGCGCCGACGGACTGGCCGGGTCAGGCCTATCACGTCGGGGATCTCGCCTCGCAGCGCAACTTCTACAATCCCGAGTTCGATGCCAAGCTGACGGACTACCTGCGCGGGATGAGCGAGGTTCGGGGCCTGTCGGTCCTCACCCCCGACGAGCTCAAGTTCCACTTCGCCTGGTGGGGTTTCTACGACGGCATCTACGACTACATGGACCCGCTGTGGAACCGGAACCGGGAGAACCTCAAGGCGCGCTTCTCGGAGAGCGACGACATCGGCCGGGAGACGTTCGGCTTCAACGACGAGAACAAGAATGCGCGCCACATCTACGGGGAACGCAACCGGATCAACGAGCTGTACCTCGACTACACGGTCGGGCGCTTCTTCTTCCGCGTCGGGCGCCAGGCGATCTCGTGGGGCGAGTCCGACGACATCGCGCTGCTCGACGTGCAGAACCCCTACGACCTCACGCAAGGGGCGCCCGGCTTCTTCCAGGACATCGAGGAGGCGCGCATCCCGCTGTGGACCTTCCGCAGCACGATCAAGCTGGTCGACAACTGGGACTGGCTGTCGAGCTTCTTCCTCGACAGCTACCTCGTGCCCGGCCCGATCGACACCACGGTGCCCATCGATCCGATCCTCGGCGGCGTGAGCCCCTGGAGCCCGAACCAGGGCGATCCGCAGAGCCAGATCCCCACGGCGCAGCAGGCCTCGATCCACCAGATCACCGTGTCGAAGCTCCCGACCAACACCTGGAACAACAGCCGCTGGGGGGCGCGGCTCACCGGCGTGCTGTTCCGCGACTACACCGTGCAGGGCTGGTTCTACCGCACGTTCAACCAGGCGCCGAGCCCGCTCATCCTCGGGCCCCCGGGCGCCTTCGACCTGGGCTCCCAGGGCATGATCACGCTGATCGACGACCGGGGGTTCCGGGTGCCCGTCTGCCTCAGCCCGTCGACCGGCAAGTCGATCAAGAAGGCCTTCGGCTCCACCGGCGTCACGCCCGACGGGCGGCCCTGCTCCTGGGCGGCGCCGTCGGTGACCGTGCTCGAGCGGCGGCTCGAGTCGGTCGTGGGGCTGTCGGGCTCGTGGTTCAGCCCGACGCTCAACGGGGTGGTGCGCCTCGAGGGCGAGTACTTCAACCACGAGCTGGCGTCGATCCCGACCGAGAACCTGAACCCCCGGGTCCAGCTCCCGGTGCAGTTCAACCCCGGCCAGAAGCCGAACCGGCTGCCGACGGCGGACTACCTCCGCTGGGTGATCGGCTACGACCGCTTCTTCTTCTTCCGGCCGCTCAACCCGAGCAACAGCTTCACGTGGGTGAACGCCATCCACGGCCAGTGGAACATCTCGCAGCGCGAGACCCAGGACTACCGCCAGTCGAGCCCCAAGCCGGGGCATCCGGCGACCGAGATCGGCCCGCAGTCGGGGTGTCCGGCGAAGTACCTGAACAACCCGCTGCTGCGCCAGCTCTGCATCTACGCGAACCCGAAGGACTACGTCGACGCCTACGAGGTCGACGACCTCTTCGTCCAGTCGACGCTCCAGACCGAGTACATGCACGGCCGGCTCCTGCCGCAGCTCACGGCCATCGTCGACGTGACCGGCGTCTTCGCGCTCAACCCGTCGATCACCTACCGCGTCAACGACAATCTCCTCGCGGGCATCCAGTACTTCTCGATCCAGGCGACGCGGCCGAACTACTTCCTCGGCACGTTCGTCGGCCACGACATGGTTCAGTTCCGGCTCACCTACCAGCTCAACTGAGCCGGGCGCGGACGTGCAGCACGACCGACAGCGCGAAGTAATACAGCGGGTAGAGGAGCGAGGCGACCACCAGGCCCCGAGGTGCGCGGTCGAGGTGGATCAGCACCCAGACCAGCGCCGCGCCCCACACCAGCCCGAGGCCGACGGTGAGCCCGCGCAGCGTCGGCGTGCGTGAGGGGTAGACGTAGCGCAGCGGCACGAACACGGCGATCGCGAGCACGATCACGACCACGGCGTTCAGCGCGGGCGGCCAGCGCAGCGCGTAGACGTAGAACACCACCACGTTCCAGTAGGACGGGAACCCGGTGAAGAAGTGGTCGGCGGTCTTGGCTTGCGTGTGCGCGAAGCCGTAGCCGCTCGCCACCGTCACCAGCGCCGCCACCCAGACCGCCGCCGCGGGCGGCAGCACGGGGATCTCGACGAGGAACAGCGCGGGCACGATCACGTAAGTCGCGTAGTCGACGACGTCGTCGAGGCGGCTGCCATCCACCCAAGGCAGCACCGCGCGCACGCCGACGGCGCGCGCGAGCGTGCCGTCGATCGCGTCGACCGCGAGCGTGTAGGCCATCAGCCAGAACGCCGTGCGCACGTCGCCGCGGTGGATCGCCAGCAGCGCGAGCACGGCGGCGGGCGCACCGCTGGCGGTGAGCAGGTGGACGCCCCACGCGGCGACGACCCGCGGCCTCACTCCGCGAGCCCGGGGATCCAGAGGACCTGGACCAGGTTGCCGTCGGGATCGCGACAGTAGAACGACACGCTGCCGTCGCGGTGAGTGCGCGGCGGCCGGGCGATCTCCACGCCCCGCGCCCTTGCCGCCGCGGCGAGCGCGTGCACGGCGTCGGCGGAGTCGACCACGAAGCCCAGGTGGTCGAGGGCGCCGCCGGGTGCGACGGTGGGCACCTCGTGCAGCGCGAGGTTGTCGGCGCCCGACGAGAGGTAGACGTTCTGCGCATCCGGCTGCCAGACGACGCGCATGCCGAAGTGCTCGCCGTAGAACGCCGCGGCCGCCCGCACGTCGCGCACGCGCAACGCGAGGTGGCGCAGCCCGCGGAGCTTCATGCGCCCGCTTCTACTGCGCGGGCCCGGGCCCCGCAACGCGCCCGGCGCCGCTCAGTCGCGGCAGACGAGCTTGCGTGGGCCGCGGCGCGAGCAGCTGAGCGTGCCGGTGAACTGCTTGTCGCCCACCTGGAAGTTGGCGCTGAGCAGCGGCACGTGGTCGAGGTCGAGCGCGAGGTCGGCGGCGGAGACCCGGATCCGGTAGACGCCGCCCGGGCTCCGGCGCAGCATGACGCCCGCCCGCCCGCCGTGGTAGCGGACCTCGTGCGGCCCCGCGGTCGCGACGCCCGCGCGCGCGCCGAGCGTACGGTCGAGCACGACGCCGCTGCCCGCGACCAGCAGGACGCGCACGGTCCCGACCGCGGTGCCCGGCGGGATCGTGAGGGCGCCGTCCCAGGCGAGCCGCGCCTTGCCCCGCCGGGCGCTCGCGGTCAGCGTGTCGACGAGGATCGTGTCGCAGTCGGTGCCCGCCGTGAGCGGGCAGGGGTCGCAGAGGTCGCCGATGCCGTCGCCGTCGGTGTCGGTCTGGGCCGGGTTGTAGATGTACGGGCAATTGTCGCGTACGTCGGGGATGCCGTCGCCGTCCGTGTCCGCCGTCGCCGGGTCGACCGTGTCCGGGCCGGGGTAGATGAAGCGCACGGCGGCGATGTCGTCGGCGTGCACCGAGGCCCCCCGGCCGTCGAAGTGCGCGCGGTAGTACATCGTGGCGTCGGCGAGCACGGGATCGGGCTCGTCGGGGTTCTCCGAGGAGTGGCCGATGCCGATCGTGTGGCCGAGCTCGTGGGTGAGCACCTCGGCGAGGTTGGTCTCGTTCCAGAAGCTGCAGCCGCCGAACCCGCCGTTCATGGTCACGTTGCCCTCGGTGATGCGGTTGAACGTGACCCCGCTCACGACGTCCGTGTCCGCGGACGTGCAGAAGCCGCCGAGCGCGAGGACCCCGCTGCACGAGACCGGGGCGGGCATCTCGTTGAACGGGTCGTTGAAGACGATCTGCGAGAGCCCGTCGCACACCAGCGGCGCCGCCGGCGTCGTTCCGCCGCGCTCGAGCACGATGCTCGCCCCGGCGACGTTGGTCCACGCCGCCGCCGCGCCGTCGACCGCGGCCAGCGAAGCCGCCGCGCCGAGCTTGGCGTCGGCGCCGGCGACGAGGTACACGACCGGCTCGCCCAGATCGGGCTCGTGCCAGCGTCCGTGCGGCGAGTCCATGAGCGTGAAGGCCTCGATGCTCTCGCGGGCGAGGCCCGGGTCGGTCGCCTCGTGCGGCACGGCGACCAGCGGGGCGACCGCGTGATCTCGGTCGAGGGCGACCGCGCGGGCGATCAGGCGCTCGAGGCGGGCGAGCGACAGGCGGCGCACGCGGGCGCCGCCGAGCACGCTCTCGCTGAGCGTGCGCATGGCCACCGGCGCCCCACCGGCGCCGTCGGAGACGATCTGGAACTGGCCGAGACCGTAGTCGGTCGTGCGCACGCTGCCGTCGCGCGCCACGGAGAGAAAGAGCAGGTTGCGCTCGCCGATCGCGAAGCGGGGCGAGCCCGCGATCCACAGCCCGCGGCCGCCGACGCTCCCGCCGGGCTGGCGGAGCACGATGAGGTCGTGGTGCGCGCCCTTGTACGTGCGCTCCACCTCGACGCTCACCAGCGTGCTGATCGCCCCGTCGCGGTCGGCCACGCTCTCCAGGCGCTGCACGCGGCCGAGCACGATCGCGTCGGCGGCGCGCGCGAGGGCGTGCTCGCTCATCGCGACGAACGTGGTCGCGTGCGTCGTCGCGGCGGCGGCGAGCGCAGCGAGAGTCAGGATGCTGACCCGATGTCGGCGGTTCGGCACGGCGACTCGGCCACCCGCGCGCGTGCGGGTGCCGTGGCGTCGTGCAACCCGAATGCCAGGGCGTCGCGCGCACTCGGCCGCCGAGATCCCACGATCGCGAACGCGAGGACGGCGGCAATTACGTGCCGGTCGGCACCGTCGTGCCGAGGAGCGCGCGCGCGGGGGCGCCCGCCGTGACCGCGGCGAGCACGCGTTCGATCGCCGGCGCGGGAAGCGCGCGGGCGGCGAGCCCGCGGAGCTTCGCCGCGAGCTCCGCCGGTGTCGGGAAGCTCTCGGGATCGCCGCGCGGATGGCGGACGTCGGTCGAGAGCACGCGGCCGTCGGTGCACGTGATGCGCACCCACGTCGGCCAGGCGCGAGGATAGTGCGCGTCGAGCGCCGCGTCGGGCACGCCCTCGACACGGTCCATCAGCCGGCGCACGTCGCGATCGGCGAGCCACCGCGGCGCGAACTCCGCCGGCGACGCCGCCCCGCGCACGAGCGCCACGGCCACGCCGAAGGGCAGGCTGAACTGCGCGTCGACGACCGAGGCCGGGCGCCGCTTCGCGGCCGGGGGCTCGCACACGATGGGGATGCCCGCCGCGAGCATGCCTACCTCGACGCGCGCGACCGCGTCGGGTGCGAGACGGTGGGCCGCCCGCAGCGCGAGCGTCGCGTCGATCGGCCCCTGCATGTAGCGGCAGCACGCGTGCGGCTTGACGCTCGTGCGCAAGAGCTCCCAGCCGCCGTCGCCGAGGAGCGGCGCGGTGCGGGCGGCGTCGGAGTACGCGCGCAGCACGCCGAAGCGGCCCTCGAAGACGGTGGCAGGCGCGCGAAAGCCGGCGCCGGCGAGCGCCGCGGCGTGGAGCCCGGCCAACGCCGCCCAGCCGGGGTGCAGGCGCTTGGTCCAGGCGCCGTCGGCGAGGAACTCCATCGAGCCTGCCGCCTGGCTGCCGGCGATGCCGAGCGCGGCTGCCAGCGCGGGCGCGTCGAGGCCGAGGACCACGCCCGCGGCCGTCGCGGCGCCGAACGCGCCGCACGTGCCGGTCGGATGGAAGCCGCGGCGGTAGTGCGCCGCGGGATCGAGCGCCATGGCGAGCCGGGCGGCGACCTCGTAGCCGGCCACGGCCGCCGTGAGCACGAGCGCGGCGGGCGCGTCGGTCAGCTCGGCGGCGGCGAGCGCGGCGGGAAACACGCTCGCGCCGAGGTGGATCGAGCCACCCTGGTGCGTGTCGTCCATCTCGAGGGCGTGTGCGGCGGCGCCGTTGGCGAGCGCCGCCTGCGGCGCCGGTAAGCGTTCGGCGGTGCCGATCACCGTCGCCTCGCCGCCGAGGCCGAGCGCGCCGAGCCCGCGGCGCAGCGCGACGCTCGAGGCCTCGCCGGCGCCGCCGAGCGCCACGGCGAGGAAGTCGAGCAGCAGGTCGGCGGCGCGGGCACGCAGCGCCTCGGAGAGCGGGGCCGCCCGCAGCGCGGCGATCTCGGCGGCGAGCCGGTGCGCGAGCGGCGGCGCGTCCGTCATGGCTCGCCGCCGCGCGCGAGCGGGACGTGGCGGCGCCAGGCGGCGAAGCGCTCCTCGCGCTCCGTGACGGGCAGCCGGGGCTCGAACGCCCGCTCGCGGCGCCACGCGCGCGCGAGCTCGTCGGGGCCCGCCCAGACGCCGGTGGCGAGCCCGGCCAGATAGGCTGCGCCGAGCGCCGAGGCCTGGAGCACCACGGGCCGCTCGACCACGAGCCCGAGCGCGTCGGCCTGCGCCTGGAGCAGCACGTCGTTGCGCGCGGCGCCGCCGTCGGCGCGCAGCGTGGTAGGCGGCGGATGCGGCGAGTCGGCGCGTAGCGCCTCGTACACCTCCCGGCATCGCCAGGCGACGCCCTCGAGCAGCGCGCGCACGACGTGCGCGCGCGTCGACGCCCGGGTGAGGCCGCCGACGACGGCGCGCGCCCCGGCATCCATGTAGGGCGTGCCGAGGCCCTGGAAGGCGGGAACGGCCCACACGCCGCCCGCATCGGGGACCGACCCGGCGAGCGTCTGGCTCTCCTCGGGCGTGGCGATCACCCCGAGGCCGTCGCGCAGCCAGGTGACCGCCGCGCCGGCGGTGATTGCGCTGCCCTCGAGGCAGTAGGTCGTCTCGCCGGCGTGCCGCCAGAGGACGAGCGGATAGGCGCCGTGCATCGACCACAGCGGCGTCGGGCCCGCGTTGAGGTCGAGCATCGCCGCGGTGCCGTACGTGATCTTCACCGCGCCGGGAGTAAGCCGGAGCTGCCCCATCATCGCCGCCTGCTGGTCGCCGACGAGCGCGGCGAGCGGGAGCGGCGGCAGGCCGAGGCCGGGGTCGAGCCGGCCGAGCACGCCGCTCGAGTCGACCACCGGCGGCAGCGCCCCGAGGGGTACACGCAGCGCCTCGGCGACCGTAGGGCTCCAGCCCGCGGCGAGCAGGTCGTAGAGACCGCTGCACGACGCGTTCGACGCGTCGGTCGCGTACACCCGTCCGCCGGTGAGCCGCCACGCGAGCCAGGCGTCGAGCGTCCCGCAGCGCATCCGCCCGGCGCCGACCGCGGCGCGCTGCGGGTCGACCCGGTCGAGGAGCCACTCGATCTTGCTCGCCGCCGCGAGCGGGCTCACGAACACCCCCTCGGCCATGAGCGCCCGGCAGCGCGCCGCCGTGCGGCCGTCCTGCCAGGAGAGCACCGGAGCGACCGCCCGTCCGTCGGCGGCCTGCCACACCGCGGCGGTGCCCCGCTGCGTGGCGAGCCCGACGCCCCGCACCTCGCCGGGGCGCGCCTCGGCGAGGACGGCGCCGAGCACCGCGACCGCGGCGCCGAGCATCGCCTCGGGGTCATGCTCGACGAGCCCCGGGGCCGGGCAGCGCGGCAGGACCTCGCGGTAGGCCTGCGCGCGGACCTCGCCGTCGGCGGCGACCGCCAGCGCCCGCACGCCGGTGCTGCCGACGTCGAGCGCCACCGCGAGGTCGGCGGCCCCTTGACGCATCGCCCCCGCTTCTATTGCAATGCCGAGGGGTCGGGCAAAGGCTTTCCCCGAGGAGCTGCCGCACGATGCTGGTCAAGATGCGCCGCGATGCGACCGCCGACGAGGTCGCCACCGTCGAGCAGAAGATCGTCGCCCTCGGCTTCAAGACGGGGAAGATGGTGGGCGAGGAGATCACGCTGATCGGCGTCTACGGCGACATCTCGCGCCTGCCGGTCGGCGAGATCGAGGAGCTGCCCGGCGTCGAGCAGCTCATTCCCATCTCGCGCGCCTACAAACGAGCCGCACAGAAGGGGCAGCCCGGCAAGCCGATCTACCAGACGGTGCGGATCGGCCCGGTCGTGTGCGGGGGCGAGGAGCTCGTCTTCGTCTCGGGTCCGTGCTCGGTCGAGGGCGAGCGGCAGATCATGGAGGCGGCCGAGCTGGTGAAGGAGGCGGGCGGCGATGCGCTGCGCGGCGGGGTCGTCAAGTACCGCTCGAGCCCCTACAGCGGCTGGGAGGGGCTCGGCTCCTCGGACCAGGAGGCGCTCCGGCGCGGGCTCGCGCTGATCGTGAAGGCCGGCCGTGCGTTCGGCCTGCCGACCGTAGTCGAGATCCTCGATCCGGCCGACGTGCCGGTCTACGAGGACGCAGGCGTCGACTGCATCCAGATCGGCGAGCCCAACTCGAAGAACCAGGCGCTGCTCAACCGCCTGCGCACGACGCCGCTGCCCGTCATCCACAAGCGCGGGAACTCGCTCGACACCGAGGCGTACCTCCTCTGGGTCGAGCGCATGATGACCGGGGGCAAGGAGAACGTGATCCTGTGCGAGCGCGGCATCTCGAGCGCCAACCGCTACACCCGCAACACGCTCGACGTCGGCTCGATCGCGGCATTCCGCTACCAGCTCTCGGGGCTGCCGGTGGCGGTCGACGCCTCGCACGGCACGGGCATCCGCGACCTCGTCCACCCCGCGACCCTCGCCGGCATCATGGCGGGCGCGTCGGTGGTGCTGGTCGAGGCGCATCCAAATCCGCTGATCGCCAAGTCCGACGGCTTCCAGGGCCTGTTCCCCGAGCAGCTACGCGCGCTGGTGCGGGCGGCCCGCGAGACCTGGCGGCTGGGCCGCGCGCTCGACCGCGACTACCTGCCCTCGGCCGCGGTCGAGAAGCAGTACCTCGCGCGGATGGAGGCGGACCGCAAGCGGCTCTTCAAGGGCTGAGCGTCACCGGCCGAGCAGCGCGCCGGGGTTGAGCAGCCCCGCCGGATCGAGCGCGCGCTTGAGGGCGGCCAGCAGCGGATGCGCGGTGCGCAGCTCGGCGGCGAGCCACGGCGCGCGCAGCCGCCCGATGCCGTGGTGGTGCGAGATCGTTCCCCCCGCGGCGAGCGTCGCGTCCATCGTGCGTCCCCACGCGTCGAGGTAAGCGGCCTCGGCGTCGACGAAGTCGGCGGGCTTGATGGCGAAGGTGACGTAGAGGTTGGTGCCCTGGGGATAGCTGTGCGAGCTGTGCGCGCTCGCCGCGAGCATGCCGGGAATCTGGCGCAGGGAGGCGATCACCGTCTCGTAGAGCCGTGGGACGCGGTCCCACGTCGCCGCGACCTCGATCGTGTCGACGACCATCTCGCGCTCGAGGAAGAAGTCCCAGCTCGGCACCGTGTTGCGCTGCTCGAGCCAGTGCGCGACGGGCTCGCGCCCGCCGGGCCGCCCGCCCCCGGCCTCCGCCTCGGCGCCGCAGGCCCCCATCTCGGCGGCCACCAGCGCCTCGGGCCCCTCGCTCAGCACCAGCAGGAGGCACCCCTCGCCCGGCACCCAGGCCGAGAACTGCCGCGCGGTCTCCGTCGGGTCGTAGAGACGGACGACCGCGGGCCGCCAGCCGACGCGCACGATGCGCCGGATCGCGTCGAGCCCCGCGCGCATGTCCGGAAAGACGAAGCTTGCGGTCTGCCGCGCGGCGGGCAGCGGGTGGAGCCGGAGCGCGACCTCGGTGACGATGCCGAGCGTGCCCTCGTTGCCGAGGAACAGCTCGCGCAGCGACGGCCCCGTGGACGCCCGCGGGACGGGATCGATCCGCACCACCTCGCCGCTCGCCAGCACCGCCTCGAGGCCGAGGCAGAGGTCCTCGATGTTGCCGTAGCGGGTCGAGAACTGTCCCGCCGCGCGCGTCGCGACCCAGCCGCCGACGGTCGAGCGCGCGATCGACTGCGGATAGTGGCCGGTCGTGTACCCGCGCGCGGTCACCGCGGCCTCGTAGGCGTCGCCCATCATACCGGCCTCGACGCGGGCGACGAGCGCGGTCTCGTTCACCTCGAGGAGCCGATCGAGCGCGCGGAGGTCGATGACGAGCGCGCCCGCGGGGGCGAGCGCCCCGCCGCAGACGCCCGACCCGCCGCCCCACGGCACCACCGCGACGCCGTGTCGCTGCGCGAGGCGTACGGCGGCGGCCACCTCGGCGGTCGACCGCGGGCGCACGACGCAGGCCGGTCCCGGGTCGAGGCGGCCCTGGCGCGCGCGCAGGTGGGCGAGCACCCAGTAGTCGACGCGATGCGCGGCGAGCGTGGCGGCGTCCTCCGCGACGCGATCGGGTCCCAGGGCGGCGGCGAGGGCCGCGCCGATTTCGGTCATGTCTCGCTCCTCGGGAAGCTGCGCAGGCTCGTGGCGAGCCGGCGGTAGCGGTCGACCTCCGCGGCGGCGCGCGCGGCGTCCCAGCCGAGGCGGCGCGCCATCAGCGCCGCCACCGTCTCCGCGGCCTCGAGCCCCTGCCCCGGCGCGAAGAGCAGCGCGCGCGTGCGGCGCTCGAGGACGTCGGTCAGCGTGAGCGCCATCTCGGTCTCGAGGACGTGCTCGACCTCGGCGCGGGGCACGTCGGGCAGTCCGGGCAGCGGCGCGCCGGCATCGCGATCGGCGGCGGCGCGCGCGCAGATCGCCTCGGCCCCCGTCCCGTGCAGGCGCACGAGGCGCTCGGCCGCCCCGGGGCCGAGCCGCGGCAGCGCCTCCGCGACCCGCCGGACGAGCGCGGGCAGCTCGCCCGGCGCGCGCTCCCCGCCGGGCAGCGGAAGCGCCGCCGTGCGACCGGGCTTGCCCGACGCGCCCAGGCGGCGGCAGACGAGATCCACGACCCGCTCGGCCATGGTGCGATAGGTCGTGAGCTTGCCGCCCGCGATCGAGACGAGACCGCTCGCGGCGTCGACCATGATCTCGTCCTTGCGGGAGATCTCCGAAGGACGCTTGCCCTCCTCGTGCAGGAGCGGCCGGAGCCCGGCCCACGCGCCGAGCACGTCGGCGCGCCCGAGCGGCGGGCCCGAGAAGGTGCGGTTCGCGGCCTCGAGTAGGTAGTCGGCGTCGTCGGCGGTGACCGCGGGATAGAGGGTCGGTGCGCCGTAGTCCGTGTCGGTCGTGCCGAGGTACGTCACCCCGTCGCGCGGCACCGCGAACACCGAGCGGCGGTCACGGGCCTGCATCACCACGACGTGACGGATTGGAAGGCGCGCGTGCGACACGACGACGTGGATGCCCTTGGTGAGGCGCAGCCGCCGGCCGCCGCCCGCGCCGGCGAGCCCGCGCACCGTGTCCACCCAGGGCCCGGCGGCGTTGACGACGGCGCGCGCCCGCGCGCGGAGCGTCGCGCCGCTGAGCGCGTCGCGTGCCGTGACGGCGCTCGGACGGCCGGCCTCGATGGCGACCACCTCGGCGTAATTGGCGACGAGCGCCCCCGCCTCGTGCGCCGCGCGCACGGTCGCGAGCACCAGGCGGGCGTCGTCGGTGAGGTACTCGACGAAGGCGGCGGCGCCGTGGAGGCCGGCGGGGGCGAGCAACGGCTCCTCGCGCAGCGTCGCCGCACGGTCCCACATCCGGTGGCGCTCGTCGGGAGCCACGGTGGCGATCTTCTCGAACGTCCACAGGCCGATGCCGAGCTTCGCGTGCGTCGCCCGCCGGTAGGTCGGCAGCACCATGAGTCGCGGCTCCGCCAGGTGCGGGGCGATGCGGCGCAGAACCTGGCGTTCGGCCGCCGCCTCGCGCACCAGAGCGACGTCGCCCTGCTCGAGGTAGCGTACGCCGCCGTGGATGAGCTTCGAGCTGCGGCTCGACGTGCCGGCGGCGAAGTCCACGCGCTCGAGGAGCGCCGTGCGGAGCCCGCGCAGCGCGGCGTCGCGCGCCACGCCGGCTCCCGTGATCCCGCCGCCGACCACCAGCAGATCGAGGTCCGCCGCTGGCAGCGCGGCGAGCGCGGCCGCGCGCGTCTCGGGCGAGAGCGGCACCGCCATGCCGCCGCCGGGGGCTAGCGCGGCTCGCCGAGCTCGGCGAGCGTCGCCTGCGCTTCCGCCGCCTTGTCGGCGCGGCCCTGCTCGCGTGCGATCTGAAGCGCGCGGGTGGCGAACGCGAGCGCCTCCGACCGGTCACCACGCGCCTCGCACGTCTTGGCGAGCGTCAGACGCGCCGCGACCGCCTTCGGATCCCGCTCCACGACCTCGCGCAGCATGGCCTCGCCGCGCTTGGAGTCGCCACCGAACAGGCGCGGGAGACGCAGCAGCAGCGTGCCTTTCGCCGCCATCGCATCGACGTGCCCGGGATCGAGCTCGAGCGTCCGGTCGAGCTCCGCGAGCAGCCGGTGGAGCTGGAACACCGACGTGATGCTCTCGCCGTCGATGCGCATGATCTCGCCCATGTTGCAGAAGAGCGCGAAGTGACCCTCGGCGTTGCGCTCGTCGGCGGCGATCGCCCGCTGCGCGAGCGCCTGCCCGCGCTCGAAGTGGGCGAGCCGCACGCCGCGCACCGTGGCGGCCCGACCGGCTTCGCACTCCGCCAGCGAATGCGCGGCGATGCCGGCGGCGGAGTCCTCGGCGCGCGCTGCGAGCGGAGCGGTGAGGAGCAGCAGCGCGAGCCCGACGCGGGCGAGCGGCATGAGCGGGCGATGATGCAAGAGGCCCCGGAGCCTGTCAACTCGACCGGTCGCCTCGCTCTCGTCGATCACTCGCATGGGCTCCTAGTACCCGAGACGCCGGATGCGGCCGTCGTCGAGGCCGAAGAGATGCGCCAGCTCGTGGATGACGGTCGCCTGCACCTCTCGCGCCAGCTCGGCGCGTGTGCGCACCCCGCGGAGCAGGGGGCCGCGAAAGATCGTGATGTGGTCGGGGAGAGCCCCGGCGAAGTCGTGCGGCCGGCGGGGCAGCGGCACGCCCTCGTAGAGCCCGAAGAGCGTTCCGCGCTGCGGATCGAGCCCAAGGCGGCGGAGCAGCGCGGGCGACGGCTCGTCCTCGACGACGACCGCGACGTTCTCGAGATGGCGGGCGAACTCGGGGGGGATGGCGTCGAGCGCCTCGGCGACGAGACGGTCGAACTCCTCCGGGGCCAGGACATCGGCGAGCTGCCGCGGCATGGAACGTCCTCCACTGTCGGCGGGACTCCGCCGGCTGTCAATCGCCGTCGGGCCGTCGGGCCGGCGGCACGGTGGTGACGGGCGGCGCAATCCTGACGCGGTGGCGCCGCAACGGTCCAATTCTGTCGATTCGGCGGGGGTGGGAAACCGCCGGGATGTGTCGGGCGCGGGCACGGCGGTTGCACCAGGGGGCGAAGCCCTCGAGGGCTTCGGGCATGGGAATGTTCCGTAAGCCGCGGCGTCCGCGGGCCGACGCGGATCAGCAGGGGTCCCCCCCGGACTCCGAGCCGAAGGCCGCCCGGCACGCCCCGACGCTCGCCGAGCGCCTGCGGGCGCTCGCCATCGAGACCGGCGCTCCCGAGGACGCCCTCGATCCCATGCTCCAAGCGGTGGTCGAGGCGACCGGCGCGCGTGCCGGGGCGCTCTGCCTCTTCGACCCGCGGCGGGGCCTCCTGCGTCTCGCGGCCGAGGTCGGCCTCTCCGACGAGGGATGCAAGCGCCTGCGCACGGTGCGCGCCGCCGACCCCACGACGTGGGACATGCCGCTGCACGGGCTGCTCAACCGGCGCGCGTATCTGATCGAGAGCGCGGCGCGCAACCGCTACGTGCCGCGTCTCGTCGACTCGGTCGCGCCGGTCCGCACGGTCGCCTGCGTGCCGCTCTACGCCGGTGCCGACCCGCTCGGCAGCGTGATCCTGGTGGCGGTGGCCCCCCGCTGCTTCGTCGAGCGTGAGATCCAGGCGCTCATGCGTCCGCTGCGCGAGCTCGCACGGATGATCGAGAAGGCGCGGGGGCAGGCGCTCGGCAGCGATGCGCCGCCGACGCCGTCGCGCGCTCCGGTCTACGGGCCGTCGGTCGACGTGGTGCGCCTCGCGGCGGAGCGCGATGCCCTCGCCGCCGAGCGCGACAGCCTCGCCGCGGAGCTCGCCGCGCGGCGGGCGGAGCGCGAGCGGCTGGCCGTCGAGCTGGGGGAGCTCGCCGGCACGCGCGACCGCCTGCAGGCGGCGGTCGACGGCGCCGCCGCCGAGCGGGCGGCCCTCGAGGCCGACCTCGCCCGCGCGCGCGCGCAGGCGGAGCGCGTGGCGACGATGGCTGCCGAGGTGGCGGCGGCCGAGGCCGAGCGGGACCGCCTGCGGGCGGCGCTCGACGCGGCGGCCGCCGCACGCGACGAGCTCCTCGGGCGCGAGGCGAGCCTCGAGGGAGCGCGCGCCGAGGCGGCGCGCCGGGCCGACGCGCTCGCCAGCGAGCTCGCCCGCGCGCAGCAGACGGCCGCCGAGCGCGTCGCCGAGATGGAGCGCCTCGCTGCCGAGAGCGAGTCCGAGCGGGCGCGCTGGGAGCTGCGGCTGCGGGAGGCCGAGACCGGGGCGGTCCGGGCGCGCGAGCAGGGCGCCGCGCACGAGCGGGAGCTCGCACGGCTCAGCGCCGAGCTCGAAGCCGCGGTGAGCCGCGAGCGGCGCCTTCAGGAGGAGCTGGCGGGCACGAGCGTGCGCAGCGTCGAGGCGGCGCGGGAGGCGCGCCTCGCCTCGCAGGAGGCCGTGGCGGAGCTCGATCAGGCGCGGGCGCGGTTGGCGGAGGCCGAGGCGGCGGTCGAACGGGCGCAGGCGCGCGAGCAGGAGAAGGAGCGCGAGGTCGCGCGCCTCGCGGCCGAGCTCAAGGCCGCGGTCGCGCACGAGCAGCGGCTGCGTGAGGCCCTCGCCACGGCGGAGGCGCGGGGCGGGTCGCCCGACAAGACGGAGGTCGGCAAGGCGCTCGCGGCCAAGCGCGAGGCCGAGGACGCCCGCGCGGCGGTCGAGCGCGAGCTCGAGGCCGTGCGCGCCGAGCTCGAGACGGCGGAGGCCGAGGTCGCGCGCGGGCACGCGCGCGAGCAGGACCGCCAGGTCGAGCTCGGGCGGCTCAACACGGCGCTGCGCGCGGCGACCGAGCGCGAGCAGCGGCTGCACGAGGAGCTCAAGGCGGCCGCGGGCGGGCGGACGCCCGACGCCGGGGCGCTCGCCGCGGCGATGGAGGCCGGGCGCGTGGCGGAGGCGGCGCGGGCCGCCGCGGAGGCCGAGGCGCGCGCAGCCCGCGAGCAGGTGAAGGCCCTCGAGGCCGCCGTCGCCGGCCTCGAGGCCGACGCCGGGCGTGCCCGCGAGGAGATCGCGCGGCTCACGGCCGGTGAGCGCGGCGCCAGCGCCGAGCGGGCGCGGCTCGAGGCCGAGCTCGGCGGGCTGCGCACCGCCGAGGACGCGGCGCGCGCCCGCGTGGCGGCCCTCGAGCGCGAGCTCGGCGCGCTGCGCGAGGAGCGCGAGCGCCGGCGGGCGGCGGACGACGCGCGGCAGGCCGAGGCGGGCGGGGTGCTCGCGCGCCTCGAGGCGCTCACCGCCGAGCGCGACCAGATCCGCGCGCGGCTCGTCGAGACGGAGGTCGAGCGCGACCGGCTGCGCGCCGAGGGTGCCGCGGCCGCCGCCGGCATCGCGCGTCTCGAGGAGGCGCTCGCCCGCGAGACCGCAGAGCGCGCGCTTCTCGACAGCACCCTCGAGCAGGCGCGGCTGGCGCAGGCGGAGCTCGAGAAGACGCGGGACCGCCTCCAGGCCGATGCGACGCGGCTCCAGGCCGAGCGCGGCCGCCTGCTCGCCGAACGCGAGGCGGCGGCGCACGAGCCCGCGCTCGTGCCGTCTCCCTCGAGCGCGGCGCCGCCGCCGACGCTGCAGGTCGTCACCGTGGGCAGCGGCACGCGCACGAGCCGGCCGCGCGAGGCGGGGTCCGGCGGCCGGGTGGTTGCGGTGATCGACAGCGACGCCACCTGGGAGGGGGTCGCGCTGGACGGCCGCACGGTGGCGCTGCTCGCCCCCGACGCGGAGCTCGCCGGCCGCCTCGCGGCCCTCGCGCCCGAACGGGTGGTGCTCAACCTCGCCGCCCGCGACGCGCTCGGCGTGCTCGTCGGGCTGCGCGCCGCGGGCTGCCAGGCGCGCGTCTGGGGCTGCATCGCGAACCCGGCGACCGACCGCGGCGTTGCGCTCGGGATGATCGAGCCCGCGCTCCACCCCCTCGACCCCGACGCGATCCTCGCGGCGCTCGGCGCGTTCGTGACGCGCGGCGGCCGGGCGATCACGGTCGGCGGCGAGGTCGACGGCTTCATGAGCCTGCGCCAGGCGCTCTCGCGCCAGGGTATTTCGGTGACCATGGCCTGGGACGCCAAGCAGGTGCTCGACCTGCTCCCGGTCGTCCGGCCGCAGGCGGTGGTCGTCGATCTCGACCTCGCGCGCCGCGATGGCTATGCGATCGCCGCCGCGCTGGGGGCGGTGAGCCCGGCGCCGCATGCGATTCTGCTCGGCGGCGGCGAGGATGCGGCGGCCGCCTTCGCCGCGACCCTCACCGACCCGCGCAACGGCACCCAGCCGGTCCCGCTCGACCGCCTGCTCGCCTCCTGCGTCGGCCGCAGCGAGGGACCTCCGGCCGCGCAGGCCGAGGCCGAGAAGGGGCGCGGCCGCGTGCGCGCGGTCCCGGGCCGCGGGCGCCAGGTGGCGTGGGGCAAGTAGCGCGCGGGCGGGCTCGTTGACAGCCGCCCGGGCCGGCCGCTAGACCCGGGCGGGAGCCAGGACCATGTCGTCCGAGCAGGCGAGGGTCGTCGCGCTCCTCGACGAGCTCCAGGCGGCGGAGCGCGCCGGCGCGCTGGCCCTCGAGCAGTGGATCCGGAGCTGCCACGAGCCGGCGCTCCGAGGCGGCCTGCGGGTGGTCGCGGCGCGCGACGCGGCGCACGCCGCGCTCGCCGAGGAGCGGCTGCGCACCCTCGGTGCCGGCCCTTCGGCGCAGGTGAGCCGCGGCCTGGCGGCGCTCTGCAGTCTGCTCGGGGCCTCCGACGTCTCCGATCGCTCGAAGCTCACCGTGCTGCTCGCGCGTTTCCCCGGGGAGGTCTACGACCCGTTCGCGGAGTTGGTGCGCAGCATCGAGGACGACGGGGAGACGCGCGCGCTGCTGGAGACGATCGGCGACGACGAGCGCGCGAGCCTGCGCTGGCTGCGCGAGGCCGGTGAGACGCTGCCGCGGGTCGACGACGGCGGCGGCAGCGCCGAGCGGGAGCTCGTGGTGCCGCTCCTCGACGCGCTGCGCGCCGCCGAGGCGGCGGCGGACGAGGTCCTCGCCGCCTGGATCGCCGTGTGCGCGTCGCCCGGACTCCGGGGCGGCCTGCGCACGATCGCGGCGCGCGAGGGCGTCCACGCGCGGCTGCTCGCCGAGCGGGTGCGCGAGCTGGGCGCCGTCCCGGGACGCGCGCTCTCCGAGCCGCTGCGCCGTGCGGCCCTCACGTGCTTCGGGGCGAGCGGGGTCTCCGACACGGAGAAGATCTCGCGCGTGCTCGGGCGCTATCCCGACGACACCGCGGCGTCGTCGGCGCTCGACGCGCTCGCGCGCGAGCTGAGCGAGGACCTCGAGACCCGCGAGCTGCTGCGGCTGATCGCCGCTGGCGAAGCGGCGACGGTCGGGTGGCTGCGCGCCTACCACGCGGCTACCGCGGGGCCGGGGAAGTCCGCCGCGGCGGCGCGCTGATCAACGCAGCGGCGCGAGGAAGCGCACCACGGCGGCCACGACTTCCCCCCAAGCGGCGCCGTCCGTGCGCCCGCTGCGGCGCGGCACGTGGAAGCCGTGGTCCGCGCCGTCGACCACGTGCAGCGCCGCCGCCGGCATGCGCGCCACGACGGGCTCGAGCCGCTCGAGCGGCGCGAGCGCGTCGCGCGTGCCCTTCACGAAGAGCGTGGGGATGCGGATCGCGGGCAGGTGCGCGGCGCGCAGCGCCGCCGGGCGGCCGGCAGGATGGAGCGGGTAGCCGAGCAGCACGAGCGCGCGGACAGCGGCGGGCAGGCCGGCGGCGGCCAAGTGCGAGGCGATACGGCCGCCGAGAGACCGGCCGCCGATCGCGACCCACGGCGGCGCGAGCGCGGGGTCGGCGATGACCGCGGCGAGCACGGCCGCCCAGCAGCGCTCGAGGACGGGCGCCGGGTCGGGGCGGCGCCGTCCGGCCGCGCGGTAGGGGAAGTCGAAGCGCACCGCGACGTAGCCGGCCGCGCCGAGCCCGCCGGCGAGCGTCGCGAGGAAGGGATGGGCGAGATCGCTGCCCGCGCCGGGCGCGAGCACCACCGCGGGCGTCGTCCGGGGGCGGAAGCCCCGGGGGAGCGTCACCTCCGCCGGGACCGCGCCGCCGCCGGCGAGCGCGATCGAGCGGCGTCCGGCACCCTCCGGCATCGTCGCTCCTCCTACCGGAGGCGCGTCGCCGAGACGAGCGCGGCTCGACTTGCCACGGCGATTGCGCTAGCGACGGCGGCCATGGGGGCGGCGGCACCGGTGATCGGCCTCACCGGCGGCATCGGCTCGGGCAAGAGCACCGTGGCGGCCATTCTCGGGGAGCTCGGCGCGCACGTGATCGACGCGGACAAGGTGGGCCACGAGGTCTACCGCGCGGGCACGGAGGGCTTCCGCCGCGTGGTCGCCGCCTTCGGGCCCGGCGTCGTCGGCCCCGACGGCGAGATCGACCGGCGGGCGCTGGGGGCGGTCGTATTCGCCGATCCCGCGGCGCTGGCGCGGCTCAACGCGATCGTGCATCCGCTGATCGGCGAGGCGATCCGCGCGCGAATCGCGGCGGCGGGGGACGGGCGGCCGATCGTGATCGAGGCGGCGATCCTGATCGAGGCCGGCTGGCGGTTCTTCGACCAGATCTGGCTGGTGACCGCGCGGCCGGAGACCGCGATCGCGCGCGTCGTCGCCAGCCGCGGCCTCGACCGCGCCGCCGCCGAGCGGCGGCTTGCGGCGCAGCTCCCGGACGCCGAGCGGCGGCGGCACGCGCAGGTGGTGATCGAGAACGACGGCACGCGCGCGGAGCTGCGCGCGCGGGTGGAGGCCGCATGGCGGGCGCTCGCGGCGTGATCGTGGTGATCGGCCTCCTTGCGGCCGCCGCGGCGGGCGCGGCGGGACCGTGCGAGGAGGAGCGGGCCACCACCGGCCTTGCGGTCGGCAACCACGAGGGTGTGCTCGCGGTGGAGGCGGTCGATGCGGGATTGGCGGCCGCACGTGCGGGCGTGCAGACGGGCGACGTGCTCGTGCAGGCGAACGCCACGCAGCCCCACGCGTGCGCGGATTGGGCGCGCGCGCTGCGCGAGGCGCGGCGGGACCACGCGGCCGTGCTGCTGCTCGTCCGCCGTGGCGAGCAGGAGGTGCCGCTCGCGCTCGCCGCGGCGACGTGGGGCGCCGCGGTCGCCGCGGTGCCGCCCCCGAGCCCGCCCTCGCCCGCGGTTTCACCGCCCCCGCCCCCGCCGCTGCCGCCGGAGGTCCCCGTCGCGCTCCCCGACGTGCTCGCACGGCTCGAGGCGCTGGCGCCCGCGGAGCGCCCGCCCGCGTCGCTCGACGCCTACGCCGCCGACCTGCGCCGGCTCCATCAGGAAGTCGAGACGCTCGCCGCCCGCAATGCGGTCCCCGGCGACGCCGCCGATGGGCTGCGCCGCGTGCTCCATCTCTTCGACGGCGCCGAGGTGGCGTGGCGCGCGATCGAGGCCGAGCGCGAGGCGACGCGCCGGCCGCGCCACATCCCGATGCCCGACGAGGCGACCGCGCCCTACTTCGCGGAGTCGGCGGCGGGCACGGCGCTCGAGGAGTTTCCCTTCTTGAAGGGCACGATCGTGCGTGAGCCCAGCGCCGGGCGACTCGTCGAGTCGAGCGGGCTCTGGCGCCCAATCGAGGCGCGGGGGATCCTCTGGGCGCACGGACGCGAGGCGCTCGCCCGCCTGGAGGGCAAGCTCGGCCGCTAGGAACCCGTCCCATGGTCGAACGAGCGGTTCTCCTGCGTCATCACGATGACGTGCTCCACCAGGATCGCCGGTCGGTGCAACGAGCCCGGCGGCAGCGTATCGACGGGGAGCGCACCCGCATCGAATGCACAGCTCTGTGCTGCAGCATCGACGGTCCGGCCGAGGGTGAGCGTTAGGACGGCTACGAGCAGCATGGTCCGCACCCGCGCGCATAGGCTCGGGCGCGCTCGGCGGTCAGGCCGATTCGACGGTCGGGGTGATGCCCGATCCCGACGTCGTTCGAGCCCGCCCCAGAAGGGCATTCCTCTAAATAGAGGAATTGCCCGCGCGAGAGCCAGGGGACCATAACTCGCGCAGGGGCTAAGGAGCCTTAAATGTCCAGCCTGAAGCAAGTCGTCGGATCGTGTGCGCTCGCGTTGTGCGTGCTTCTCGGGATGGCCGGCACCGGCGCGGCCGAGCCCGTCGGCCAGACGGGCAAGACCGTTCAGCAGTGCAGCGATGATCTCGCGCTCTGCCTGGGCGCGACGTGTCCGCCCCTGCAGAGCATCTCCGTCGACCTCTACAATCAGTGCGTCGCGGGGTGCGCGCAGACCTACGCCCTCTGCCTGCCTACCAAGACCCGCAGCACGAGCCCGGTCGGGTTGAAGCTGCTGGTGCAAGGCCAGGTCGCCATCCTCGAGAGCCTGGCGAATATCTCCGCGCAGCTCGGTTCGCTGCGGACCCAGGTGGGCGCGGCCTTGCCGGCTGATCTGCTCCCGATGCCGAGCCCGGTCTCGGCCGGCCCCCCGACCTTCTGCCAGTTGAGCCCGGACCTGACGAAGCTGCAGGTGCACGTCCTCAACCAGGGGACGGCGGGCTCGGTCGCGTCGACCGTTCGCGTGGACTTCGCGAACAATGCCGGCGTGGACATGCCCGCGCCTCCACTCGCCCCCGGTGCGTCCGCCATCGTGGAGTTCCCCATTCCGGTGAGCTGCTATGACGCCTCCAACATCTGCCACTTCACGATCGTCGTCGATGCCACGAACGTGGTGATCGAGAGCAATGAGACCAACAACACGGCTTCCGGCCTCTGCGGTGGCAGCATCTTCTAGGATGCGGCGGCGGGAGTGCCAAGAAGAGGATCGATGATGCCCAGACTCTCCATCCTTCCCCTCGTCACATTGTTGGCGGCGAACGGCGTCACGCACGCCGCGTTCACCACGCCGGGATGCCTCGCAAGGAAGCGCGCAGCGTGGACCAACCTCCGAAAGTGCCAGGGCGGCGAGCAGGCGAAGCAGCTGCAGGCAAGCCTGCCGACCTCGCGAAATGCCAGGCGAAGTTCACCGCCACGGTGGGCAAGATCGAAGACAAGGCAGCGGCGGTGACACTCGCCTGCCGCTACGGCGACAACGCCGACGGGACGGTGATCGACTACGACACCGGCCTGCAATGGGAGAAGAAAATTCCCGGGACGTGCACGGTGAGACCCCGCCCCTGCGTCACGAATGCGGCATGCGGCACGGGAACGTGCGAGGCGGACAGCAGTCCGCAATTCGTGAACCGCCTCTTCACGTGGGACGAGGCGGTGGCCTATGTGAACGGCGTGATTGCTGACGGCGCGGGTATCACAGGTCCGGTCGCCAGTCTGGCCGGCCATTCGGATTGGCGGCTGCCGACGATCGCGGAGTTGAACGGAATCGTCGACCGTACCGCGTGTGCCGCGTCGCCGCCCTGCATCGATCCGACCTTCGGTCCGACGGCCGGGAAGGTCGGACTATTCTCTCCCTTCTACTGGTCGGCCCGATCGACGCCGCCGATCCGACGCGCGCGTGGGTCGTGGTCATCGACCTGAGCTCGCCGAATCCCACCGTACCGGTTCCGACGACGGGTCCCGGTCACGTTCGCGCGGTACGGTCGGCGTTGTAACCAATCGGTACCTCGCCGCAGGAAGGCGCATGCAAAAGGAGACCCTCTGAAAGCGCTCCGCCTGGTGTCGTATGCAAGCGTAGTTGCTGTCGCCCTTGCCCTCGCCTGCGAGCCCACGCCAAGACCGTCAAGTAGGACCTGGCGCCTGGAGCGACCAGCGCGCCGAGGGCATGGGACCCACTAGCGGCCAGTTTACGTAACCCTCGCTATCAGACGTTTGCTCGCACCCCGCCGGGCCTGCCCCCCACAAGGATCCGGAGCCGTCATATACGGCAGGAGGGGGCGGAGAAACTCGACGACCTGCGGGCTGCGAATCTGCCGGGGGAAGAGGCGGAAGTAGAACCGCCACAGCGTGATGCCGGCGATTGCCGAGAGCATGTGCCAGCGGAAGTGAGACTTGAGCACGGGCGGCTCGCCGCGCGGAGCCCTCATGCGACAGCGATGGCGCCGCTCGCGCAGCCCGCTCGCGTCGACGAAGACGATCGTTTGCCCTTGGCAGGCAGCGTTTGTGTTAGGGCGGGCCAGCGATGGCGTTTCCACCGCGCGATCGCGGTCTCGTCCCGTTCGAGGGCCCGTCCCGTCGTGCGCTGACAGCTCCAGCCGAGCTGCTTGAGGATCCGCCAGACGTGGCCGGGGTGATAGCGGACGTGACAGGTCTGGTCGATTAATTGCGCGACCCGCTCGGCCGTCCACAGACTCGTCGCGAACCCGAGGCCCTCCGGCCCGCGCTGGAGGCCCGCGATGATCGTGCGCCGATCGCGCTCGCTCAGCCGTGGCTTGCGGCCGGCGCGTCCCGGATGCTTGAGCGCCGCTCGGCCGCCTGCCGCCAGCTGCGTCGCCCAGCGTTTGACCGACTGCCGCTGCACACCGACCCGCCGTGCGAATCCTCTGTTTGGAGGAATTGCCAGACCGGGGGTGTGCTCGCTACGTGCGACGCAGCCGTCACCGGCGCATCTGGCCGGATCCGGCGGGACGGTGTGTAAACCATGCTCGAAGGGGGGAGCCGACAGATGCGACGCGTGAACCTCACGATGGCGGTGACCGAAGAGTCGACCACGTTGCCGGGTAGGTTCGCTCCGGCTCCGATGAGGCCAACACCTCGGGCGGGACGGGAACGACCGACGCGAGGGCGCCGGGACCTCTGCGGCGCGCTGGTCGTCGCGATCCTGCTCGGTTCGGGGATCCCGGCGCGCGGCGCGCTGACGACGTCGGCGTGCGTCGCGAAGAAGTTCAAGGTGTGGGCCGCGCTGCGCAAGTGTCAGGCGGGCGAGACGGCGAAGGCGCTGGTGGGGAAGCCGGCAGATCTCGGGAAGTGCCAGACGAAGTTCCAGGCGGCGCTCCCGAAGATCACCGCAGCCGCGGCGAAGGCCGGAATCGCATGCCGCTATCAGGACAACGGCGACGGGACGGTGATCGACTACGACACCGGGCTCCAGTGGGAGAAGAAGACGGCCGGCGCCTGCTCGAGCGCCCCGCAGCTCTGCGTCGCCGACGCCGACTGCCCGGGCGGCACGTGCACGCCGACGGCGCACTACGTGAGGGACCAAGTCCCGTGGCGCGATGCGATGGCCTACGCCGGCGCCAGTACGAGCGAGGATGGGGCGACGACGTCCCAGGCGTTTCTCGGCAACTACACCGACTGGCGTCTGCCAACCGTCGGGGAGCTGGAAACCATCCTGGACCTCTCCCAGTCCGGATGTCCGACCCTGGAAACGGCAACCCCGGGAACGGCATGCATCGATCCGATCTTCGGCCCGTCGTTCTACGGGTATTATTGGACGGCAAGCTCCCGGAACGACCAGGACGCGTGGACGATCCTCTTCGTGAAGGGCTACCCCGGGGGGAACACGTTCATCTTCCCCAAGACCACGCTACTCAACGTGCGCGCGGTGCGATCGGCCCTGTGATCGTTGCCTGACTCGGATGGAGCGGAGGTGACAGCATGATCCATCGACCTCGGACTCCCACAAGAAACCGGCTTCGGGACCGTTGCGCCGCCGCCGGCTTCACGCTGATCGAGCTGCTCGTCGTGATCTCCATCATCGCCGTGCTCCTCGAACCGTATCAGCTCGCGGTCCAGCGGATCCGCGACGCAGCGGCGAAGATGAAGACGTCGGCCAGGCTCCTCGCCGCGTCGCAGGCGCTGCAAGTGGAGAGCGACAAGCTCGACGTCCTCCAGACCAAGGGCTGGGCGGTCGTCACCGCCGCGAGCACGCCGGATCCCGCCGGCGGCAGCCTCAGCCTCCCGGCGGTCCAGGACCTCTTCAACGCGCTAGCGGAGCGCGACACGGCCATGGCGGACGTGCTCGCACAGCTCCAGACGCTCAAGACGAGCGGGCAGCTCCGGACGAAGGAGACCGCGCTCGCCCAGGACGCGATCACCGGCGTCTCGCAGCTGCTCGACGGCGTGCACAAGCTGCAAGGGGTCGTCCAGCCGCAGCTCCTCGCACAACCGTGCGGCTTCGATCTGGCGACGGGAATCTGCGGAGGCGGGTGTCCGGCGGGGCAGACGTGCCAGCAGACGACGCGCGCCGACTGTTCGTGCGGCTGAACGGGCGATCGCCCCGGCCGCCGCCGTCGCGCCCCACGGCGACCGGCGTCACTCCGCGGATGCGCGACCCGATCCGCGTCGTCGCCCGAGGACGTGGGCGAGGAGTTGCGCGCGGCTCGCCACGCCGAAGTGCCGATAGAGCGCGGTCACGTATTGGTGGACGGTCGGCCGGCTCAGGCCGAGGCGGCTCGCGACCTGCTTCTCGCTGTCGCCCTCGAGCAGGCAGGCAAGGGTCTGGCGGAGCCGGGGCGAGAGGCCGTCGAGGCCGGGTTCCGTCGCGCTCACCAGCGGGCCACCGATCAAGCGGCCCAGCTCCAGGTGGAAGAAGTCCAGGAGCCGCCGCTCGCGTCCCGAGAAGGCCCGCTCGCCGGTCATCCGGTTGAGCGCGATCACGCTGATCGCGCCCCCCGCGTTCACCCGGAAGAGCGACGTCAGCTCGTGGGCGATGCGGGCGGGTCGCCGGAAGTCGTTGAAGCTGGAGGACCGGTACCACTCGGCGTCGGACACCAGGTCTCGCCGGGTCCGTGTGATCAGCCGATCCGTCCTGCCATGGAGGGCACGGAAGAAGGGATCGGTGCTCGTGCCGTGCTGCCGGTGATAGGCGAGCCAGAGCGCATGGGCCACGGGATCCTGGCTCGCACCGAACGCGGAGACCGGACGGATGGGGGCAGTCGGGGTGTGCCACCACCCTTCGCCCCCGGTCGCCTGCGTGACGCCGAACAGCCCGGATAGCCCCTCGAACATGTGCTGGTGCCAGAGGGCCGGCTCGTTTCCCAGGTCCCGGCACTCTCCGAGCAGGCGGAAGGCGGCACGGGCGTCCTGCAGGCGCAGGGTGTCAGCCTTGGTCACGGCATGGCTCCGTCGTGGGGAGGAATGGTCAGGCTGGCTCCGAGTATAGTCCCTACAAACGCCCGAGTTTGTCAAACGTCGCGCAAACGGTCCCCAGTTCTACGTCTTTCCGGTGGCGCACTGGGTCCGGCTTCGCCTGGACGATCGCCGGTACTTGGACATGACCGCCGAACGAAAGGAGGCGCGCACGACGAAGAACGCGGCGTGAGGCTTGGCGCGTGGCTCGTGGTCTACAACAAGCAGCGGACGCACCAGGGCCAATGGTGCTACGGCAAGACGCCGATGCAGACCTTCCTGGACAGCGTGTCGCTGGCGAAGGAGAAGATGCTGGCGGCGTGAGCGGGAGCGGACAACAAACGTGAACCCGACACCGATGACCGGACGATCACGGTGTCAGATCAGGTACCGACTTCTACACACTGCGGCGGCTTGGACCTTTACCCACACTGAAGCCGGAAGAACCCAGAGATTCATCCCAAGTCGGAGTCCGAGTGAACGTTTCTCGGACAGGCTCCTAGCTCTTCGCGCGTTGGCGGCGGCGCTCCTTCGCCTGCTCGCGCCGGCGCAGCTTGAGGCGCTCTTGGCGCCGCTTGCGCCGCCGGCGGAGCTCTCGCTGCCGTTCCGTGGCCATCGCCCTGGGGTCTAGCATCGCGGAGGGCCGCCGGGCAACGGCGCCGCACCCGGCCGCCGGCGAGGGTCGCCCCGTGCGCGCCGGCCGGGACGAGGGAGCGTCGGGCAGGGGACCGGGCCCGCGTCGCGGTGGCGTTCGGGTGATCCCCTGAGGTAGGCTCCCGCGGCGGCCGGCCATGCCGGAGAGCTTCCCCACGACACCGCGGGCGCCGCGTGCCGTGCGCGCCGCCGCGCTCGCGATCGCGCTGATCGCGGTGGCGCTCGGCACCCGCACGACGATCACCAGCACGGCCTGGGTCGGCCGCACGTTCCCCGGCTTCGTGCTCCTCGACAACCGGGTGGTGGCGTCGATCGGGCTCGCGCCGTGGTCGGGCACGCGCATCCCGGGGCTCTACCAGAGCCAGGTCGTTGCGGTCGACGGGCGGCGCGTGCGCGGCGCCGCCGACGTTTACCGCATGGTCGCCGCGCTCGCGCCGGGAACGCCCGTGAGCTACGAGATCGCCTGGCGCGGGCAGCGCCGCACGGTCACCGTGAGCGCGCAGCGCTTCGGCTGGCGCGACTGGCTGCTCCTGTTCGGCGCCTATCTGCTCAACAGCGCCGTCTACCTCGCTTCGGGGCTCGTCGTCTGGGTCCTTCGCCCGCGCTCGGCGCTCGCGCGCGCGCTGCTCGCGTTCAGCGGGCTGTTCGCCTTCTACTTCATGACCGCGGTCGACCTCTACGGCCCGGCCACCTTCTTCCGCCTGCACGTGCTCGTCGAGGCGCTCTGCCCCGCGGCCGGCCTGCACTTCGCGCTCTTCTTCCCGCAGCCGCACCGCTTCGCGCGCTTCGCCTGGGTGGGCTACCTCGCGTCGCTCGCGCTGCTCGTGCCCTACGAGGTCGTCCTCTACCACCCGACCGCCTACTCGGCGGTGCACAACCTCGCGACCCTCTACCTCGGGCTCGACGCGGTCTTCTTCGGGCTGCGCCTGGTCGCCGAGTACCGGCGCGGCCGCTCCCAGCTCGCGCGCCAGCGCGTGCGCGTGATGACCCTGGGCACCGTCTTCGGCTTCGGGCTGCCCGGGCTCCTCTTCGTCGCCTCGGCGGTGACCGCCGGCAGCCTCGCCGTGAACACGGGGGCCTTCACCGCGTTCTTGTTCGCGCTCTCGCTCGCCTACGCGGTGGTCAAGCACGATCTGTTCGAGATCGATGCGATGGTGAAGCGCGGCGCCTACTACCTCCTGCTCACCGGCTCGGTCAGCGCCGCCTACGTGGCCGCGGTCGTCGTGTTCAACCTGATCCTCCAGGCCGGCGACATCACCGACTCGCCTGCGTTCCCGGTCGCGTTCACGCTCGCGGTCCTCGTGCTCTTCAATCCCCTGCGCTCGCGCCTCCAGGCCTTCGTCGACCGCGTGTTTTTCCGCACGCGATACGACAGCGGCAAGGTGCTGGCGCAGGTCGGCGCGCAGCTCGCCGCCGCGCTGACGCGCGAGCACATCGCGGCGCTCGTCCGGGCGGGCGTCGAGGACGCCATTCCCAACACCGCCACGCGCATCTTCGTCGGGCGCGACGGCGGGCCGCACGAGGTGGGCGGCGGCGCCGTGGTGCCGCCGGCGCTGCGGGCCGAGCTGGCCGACGGGCGCCTCGCAACCGCCTACGACGCGCCGGAGCTCTATCGCGACGCCGAGACGCACGAGGCGGTGCGCGCGGCGCTGGCGCTGCTCGACGCCGACATCGCCGTGCCGCTCCAGCACGGTGGCGAGCTGGTCGGCGCGCTCACCGCGGGGCCGAAGCGATCCGGCCTGTTCTACACCGCGGGCGACGCGGCGTTCCTGCGCGCGCTCGCGCACCAGACCGCGACCGCGCTCGAGAACGCCGCGTCCTACGAGGCGCTGGTCGCGCTCAACGCGAGCCTCGAGGAGCGGGTGCGCGAGCGCACGCAGCAGCTCGAGGGCGCCAACCGCGAGCTGGCGCAAGCCTACGGCGAGCTGAAGGCGGCCGAGACCCACCTGGTGCAGTCGGAGAAGATGGCGTCGCTCGGCCGCGTCGTGGCCGGGGTCGCCCACGAGATCAACAACCCGGTGAGCTTCATCGCCGCCAACGTGGCGCCGCTGCGCCGCCGCCTGGCACGCGCCGCCGCCGGGGCGGCGGCGCCCGAGGTGCAGCGCCTCCTGCGCGAGGCCGAGGAGATCGTCGAGGTGATGGCCCGCGGCGCCGAGCGGACCGCCGCCATCGTGAAGGATCTGCGCAGCTTCTCCCGCCTCGGCGAGGCTGCGCACAAGGCAGTCGACCTGCACGAGGGCATCGAGGTGAGCCTGCGGCTGCTGGCCTCGCGCTGGCGCGAGCGGGTCACGATCCACCGCGACTACGGCGCGCTGCCGCCGGTCGAGTGCGACGCGGGCCAGCTCAACCAGGTCTTCATGAACGTGCTCGCCAACGCCTGCGACGCGATCCCCGGGACGGGGAACGTCTGGATCACCACCCGGGCCGAGGCCGACGTCGTGACCGTGGCGATCCGCGACGACGGGGCGGGCATCGCCCCCGACGTTCTCGGGCGCATCTTCGAGCCGTTCTTCACCACCAAGGACGTCGGCCGCGGCACCGGGCTCGGGCTCGCGATCAGCCACGGCGTGGTGGCCGCCCACGGGGGCCGCATCGAGGTGAGCAGCGCCCCCGGCAAGGGCTCGACGTTCAAAATTGTCCTTCCCGTCGCCGTCGCTTCGCTTGACAGGGCGGCGAGCGCGAGCGGATAGGGAGCGCCGTGGACGTCGACTACCGCCAGTTCCCGGTGCTCGTCGTCGACGACGAGCCGGACATCCTGCGCTCGTTCACGTTCAACTACGGCGACGACTTCTGCGTGCTCACCGCCGACAGCGGCGCGCGCGGCCTCGAGCTGCTCGAGACGCACGAGCCCGCGGTGATCGTCGCCGACCAGCGCATGCCGGTGATGAGCGGCACCGAGTTCCTCGAGCGCTCGATGGCGCTGCGCCCCGACGCGGTGCGCATCATCCTCACCGGCTACACGGACGTCGAGGCGATCATCCGTGCGATCAACACGAGCCGCATCTACCGCTACGTCACCAAGCCGTGGGAGAGCGAGGAGCTGCGCATCTCGCTGCGGCGGGCGGTCGAGGTCTTCCACTTGGCGCGCGAGAACGCCCGGCTGGTCGAGGAGCTGCACCGGGCGAACGAGCGGCTCGCCGCCGAGAACGCCTACCTGCGCCAGGCCGAGGCGCAGGGTGCGCACGAGCTGGTCGGCGACAGCAGCGTCTTCCGCGCTGCGCTCGTGCTGGTCGCCAAGGTGGCGCCGTCGCGCACGACCGTGCTCCTCGAGGGCGAGACCGGCACGGGCAAGGAGCTGATCGCGCGCGCGATTCACGCGGGCAGCCCGCGGCGGGATCGGCTGTTCGTCGCGGTCAACTGCGCGGCGCTCTCGGAGGGTATCCTCGAGAGCGAGCTCTTCGGCCATCGCCGCGGCGCCTTCACCGGCGCGATCGCCGACCGCAAGGGGCTCTTCGAGGTGGCCGACGGAGGGACGCTGTTCCTCGACGAGATCTCGGAGATGACCCTCGGGCTCCAGGCGAAGCTGCTGCGCGTGCTCCAGGAGGGCGAGGTGCGCCCGGTCGGCGAGTCGCGCACCCGCCCCGTCGACGTGCGCGTGATCGCGGCCACCAACCGCCGCCTCGAGGAGGAGGTGAAGGCCGGCCGTTTTCGCGAGGATCTCTACTATCGGCTGCGGGTCTTCCCGATCCACCTCCCGCCGCTGCGCGAGCGGCGCGAGGACATCCCGGCGCTCGCCCGCCACCTCGTGGCCCGCCTCACGGCGCAGCTGAAGAAGCCGGTCGGCCCCCCCACGCCGGAGGCGCTGGCGCTCCTCGCCCGCTACCCCTTCGCGGGCAACGTCCGCGAGCTCGCCAACGAGCTCGAGCGGGCGATGATCCTCGCCGAGCCCGGCGCGCCGATCACCGAGGACCTGCTCTCGGACCACATCATCAACGTGGCGGGAGCGAACGGCAGCGTGCGCGGCGAGCTGCAGCGGCGAACCGACGAGTTCGAGCGCGCCGAGATCGCCGCGGCCATCGCGCGCACCGGAGGCGTCAAGGTCCGGGCCGCCGAGGATCTCGGCATCACCTACCGCGGGCTGGTGAAGAAGATGCGCCGGCTCGGCATGTGATCCGGGCGGTCAGCCGCTGACGGGCCGGGGCCGTATCCTCGGGGACGCATGCTGACGGTCGTTCAGGGCAACCGCCTCGAGACGCTCGCCGACCGGCTCGTGGACGTGCTCGGGGCCTCGCCGGCGCCGCCGCTCGTGCCCGAGGTGGTCGTGGTCCAGAACGGGGGCATGGCCCGGTGGCTCGCGATGCGGATCGCCGCCCGGCTCGGTGTGTGTGCCAACGTTCGCTTCCCGTTGCCGGCCGCGTTCCTCTGGGACGTCCTGCGCCGGCTGCTCCCCGACGTCCCGGCCGCGCCCGCGCTCGAGCCGGCCGTGGTCACCTGGCACCTGATGGCGCTGCTCGAGGCGCTGCCCCCCGACTCCGTCTTCGCCCCGCTCGTGGATGCGCTCGGCGCGGGAGACGAGCGGCGCCGCTTCGAGGTCGCGCGCCGTCTCGCCGACGTGTTCGACCGGTACCTCGTCTATCGGCCGGACTGGATCCTCGCCTGGGAGCGCGGCGAGGAGACGCACTGGCAGGCCGCGCTGTGGCGGCGGCTGGTCGCCCGCGAGCCCGGGGCGCACCGCGCCCGCCTCTCGGCGAAGCTGACGCCCGCCGTGGCGGGAGCGGTGGGACGCGTGGGCCTGCCGGCGCGCGTCGCGCTCTTCGGCATCCCAACCCTCCCGCCGGCCGAGCTCGACGCGTTCGCCCGCCTCGCCGCGCACCTCGACGTGCACCTCTTCGTGCTCAACCCCTGCCGCGAGTACTGGGGCGACGTCGTCGCCGAGCGTGACCTGCCGCGCCGGGCGGGGCGGCGCGACGCCGCCGCGCTGCACCTCGCCGCGGGCAACCCGCTGCTCGCCTCGTTCGGCCGCCTGGGGCGCGACTTCATCGACGCGGTGCAGGAGTACGCCGCCGCCGAGGTCGATACGTTCGAGGAGCCGGGCACGGGCACGCTCCTCCAGTGCCTCCAGTCCGACGTGCTCCACCTCCGCGACCGCCGGGACGGCGCGGACCGGCCCGTGCTCCCGCCCGACGACGACTCGGTGCAGGCGCACGCCTGCCATGGGCCCATGCGCGAGGTCGAGGTGCTGCACGATCGGCTGCTGGCGCTCTTCGCCGCGGACCCGACGCTGTCTCCCGCGGACGTCGTCGTCATGACCCCGGACGTCGAGCGCTATGCGCCGTGCGTCGAAGCCGTGTTCGCCACGGCGCCGCCCGAGCGACGCATCCCGTTCACGGTGGCCGATGTGAGCCTGCGCAGCGAGAGCCCGTTGGTCGAGGCGTTCCTCGAGCTGCTCGAGCTGCCCGAGAGCCGCTACGAAGCGAGCCGGCTGCTCGCGCTGATCGCCGTGGACGCGGTGCGCCGGCGCTTCGGCATGGCCGAGGGCGACGTCGCGCTCGCGCATCGCTGGGTGCGGGCGAGCGGCGTGCGCTGGGGCGTCGACGCCGCCGCGCGCGGCGCGCTCGGGCTGCCGGCCATCGGCGAGCACACGTGGCGCTTCGGGCTCGACCGCCTGCTGCTCGGCTACACGATGGCGGGCGAGGACCAGGGCGGCGTGGGTGGCGTGCTGCCGTACGACGACATCGAGGGTACGGCGGCACGCGCGCTCGGCCCGCTCGCCACGTTCGCCGCCGCCGCGTTCGCGCTGCGCGAGCGGCTGGCGGCGCCCCGGCCGCCGGGCGAGTGGGCGGGTGCGCTGGGGGCGTTGCTCGACGCGTTCTTCACCCCGGAGGCGGAGGAGGACGAGGACGCGGCCGCCGCGGTGCGCGCAGCTCTGCGCGCGCTCGCCGAGTCGGCGGAGCGGGCGGGCTTCACGGGCCCCGTGTCGCTCGCGCTCGTACGCGCCGAGCTCCGCCGTGCGCTCGACGTGCCGGTGCGCACCGGCCGGTTCCTCGCCGGGAGCGTCACCGTGTGTGCGATGGTCCCCATGCGCAGCATCCCCTTCGCCGTGGTCTGCCTGCTCGGGATGAACGACGGCGCGTTCCCACGCTCGAGCCGCCCGCCCGGCTTCGACCGCACGGCCGACGCCCCCCGCCGCGGCGACCGCAACCGCCGCGACGACGACCGCTACCTCTTCCTCGAGGCGCTGCTCTCGGCCCGGCGGTGCCTCTACCTGAGCTGGGTCGGTCGCGACATCCGGGACAACCGGCGGCTGCCACCCTCGGTGGCGGTGAGCGAGCTGCTCGACTACGTCGAGCAGGCCTACGGTCGCGAGCTGCTCGTCGCGCATCCGCTCCAGGCGTTCAGCCGCCGCTACTTCGACGGCACGCAGCCCGAGCTCTTCAGCTACGCCGCCGAGCGCTGCGCGGCGATCCGGCGGGTCGCCGGCGCCGAGCGGGCGCCGGCCTTCGTGCGCCGGCTGCCGGAGGCCGGCGAGGAGTGGCGGACGATCGACGTCGAGCGGCTCGCGCGCTTCCTCAAGCATCCGGTGCGCTACCTGCTGCGCGAGCGGCTCGGGCTCCGTCTGGAGGAAGCCGAGGGGATGATCGAGAGCCGCGAGCCCTTCGAGCTCGCGGGGCTCGAGCGCTGGTCGCTGCGCTCGCGGCTCCTCGCCTGGCGGCTCGCCGGCAACCCACTCGCCGCTGCGCTGCCGATCGTGCGCGGCGCGGGCATGCTGCCGCACGGTCGCGTCGGCGAGGTGGTCTTCCGGCACGCGTGCGAGGAGATCGAGGATCTGGCCGCCCGGGCGGAGGCGGCGCGCGCCGGGGCGGCGCTACCGCCGCTCGCGGTCGACCTGACGCTCGGCCCGGTGCGGCTCGCCGGCACGCTCGGCGGCGTGACCGAGGCGGGGCTCGTGACCGTGCGCCTCGGCCCGATGCGCGCCAAGGATCGCCTCGACCTGTGGGTCCGCCACCTCGTGCTCGGTTGCGTCGCGCCCGCGGGCGTGGTGCCCGCGAGCCGCTGCGTCGGCGAGAGCGAGGACGTGACGCTCGCGCCGGCCGCGGCACCCGCGACGCCGCTCGCGCGCCTCGCCGCGCTCTACTGGGAGGGGCTGCACCGCCCGCTGCCCTTCTTCCCCGAAAGCGCGCGCGCGGCCTGCCGCCACGGGAAGGACCCACTCGGGGCGGCGCGGCGGAAGTTCGCCGAGGGCGAGCGGGCCGAAGGGAACGACGCCTACGTCGACCTCGCCTTCCGCTCGGCGCCGCCGCTCGGGCGGGAGTTCCTCGATCTCGCGCACGCCGTGTTCGACCCGCTGCACGCGAGCGAGGGGGGGGAGGCATGACGGCGAGCGCCGCGGAGGGCCTCGACGTCTTCACGCTCCCGCTCGACGCCGTTACCGCCGTCGAGGCGAGCGCGGGGACGGGCAAGACGACGACCATCACGCGTCTCTACCTGCGCCTGCTCGTCGAGCGCGAGCTGCCGGTGCAGCGCGTTCTCGTCCTCACCTACACGCGCGCGGCGACCGAGGAGCTGCGCGCCCGCATTCGCGCGCTCCTCCTCGCCGTGCGCGCGGCGCTGCGCGCCGGCGAGAGCGCGGATGCCTTTCTCGGCGCGCTGCTGGATAGCCGGCCCGATCG